>OMLO01003622.1_pt1 | contig 12755 bp, 7 predicted proteins | sample 1674811 | NCBI WGS metagenome assembly OMLO01 (sample SAMN06265003, study PRJEB25207) | coral metagenome | isolation source: Coral host | place: Mexico:La Bocana,Puerto Morelos, Mexico | collected 2008-11-13
ATCCTAAAACGCCTCGTTTTCATGACTAGGTACCAGTTTTTTACCGTGCGTCCGCCATTTATGAAATCGGTGTATTGTTTGCATTTAAATTAGCCTCACTAACCTGGTCTGAGAGTCAAAATTCTTTTGAATTATCATCTTAAAAACGAGGTTAGTAAGGCTTATTTAAATATATACAAAACAATCTATAAATTGGCTGCCACTTATGAAAAGGGTCTATAAATAACTCAAACAAAATTAACACTTAAGTAAATTTCATAAAATAACATTCCTCTAGCATAATGTGTTACAAATTTAGTACAAAGTTTCAGCAAAAAAGGTTTCCATAACTGAAATAACCCCGAGAACCAACACTTATTTCTAATCAGATCACTCAGTGTGCATTAATTTTTTATCAACTAATTTATGGTCCACCGTTTTTCTTAAGGTATTTTAACATCTCTGCAAAACGTGAATCATCAGATTGTTCTCCAGATCCAAAGGAGGAAAATCATGCAGATGAAACACATTTGGAAACTGAAAACGACGAAGGAGACACAACCACGTCAAGTTCATCACAACCTGGAGGTCTTCTGACAACCTTAAAAGACGTGGAGGAACAGTTATACGACAGCGAATTTGTCGGGAATTGTAGCGATAATGAGCAGAATATGGAGGAGGAAGACAAAGAGAATGAACTAAGGACTTGTGGAGAGTCGAACGAAAGTCCGATAGGAAAAAAGAAAATGCTTGAATATTCGAAAGGTAAGCGGGAGGAAGAATTTTTGAGTCAAGAAAGCAGCTCCTCTCAGACGATCAAGTGTTCACCTGCTAGACAACTGCAAAAGCAAAACGTTTTAACAAGTCATTTATCGAACATACTCGATACACCGAATGCCAACGCTGAGAAATCTTGTGACCAAGGCTTGAGTAAATTGTTTGGCTACAGGCGATCTATGAAGACAAGAAAACGTGACGACCAAGCATCGGAGTCTTTGAGACAGAAGACCGAAACTGAGCATGGTATAGCCGCGCAGTCAATTGAGGTGATAGATATTGATAGTGGATACTTGTCAGATACTGAGATGAGTACAGACGGTGACACACCCACCCCTACACAGTCAGGTGTCCTCCGCCTCACCCCACCGTCCTTCGGAGCAAATGTACCGCGTATGCAAGGCAGTGCAGCAGGAACCAAGGTATGATGATGCCCTTTGTTAGAAAGAAAAAACCTCTTACAAAGACTGAGCCTTCCGATCGTAAATCGCAATAGGGCACGCTCGCTATATCGATATCGTAACATGGCTCCTGTGCTTTCAGGACTAAATTGCAACTTTGGTAAGTTTCCGTTGTCTATCAAGTTCCTAAGAGACTTGAACGCAAATAAAGCACCCCCAAAGATAGCAGTTTGTTCTGAAAGCCTCAGAGGTAAGATAAGTCTGCATACGAGCCAACGGGCCCGGATTCTGTAGCATGAAGCGACTAGGAATATTTCTACTCCCCCCTGGATTGGATGCTACTCCATCGCAGGGTTATCCCCAGCAGTCTTAAAGACATGTGAGACTATTGATATATCGAACATGGACTATTTATTGTTTGGTTATTTTACCATCTTCTTTTTATTTATTTCATGCACAGCAAGTTACAGAAGGCTACATAAACTATACTACTTATAAAGGAATACCAATGCTTTTTACTTGGTTATGACGTCATATAACCATATACGGTCAACAACACTACTTTAGAGAATTTAATCGTAGCGGTGTTAACATAGCCAGTTGAAGTGCATCCTATATCAGAACCCGCGTAACTCTACAACACACGTACAGTCACCACCTGCCCATATTTCAGATATTTTCTAAACCTCTTCCTCTTTCCCTCTGCTGCAGACCATGAAGAAACTGGTTCGGTTGAATTCCAAAGGAGGTACCTCGCCAGTTTTATTTTTAGCTTTTTGTTATACCATTAAGTAGTACTGTTTTTTGTTGTTAGTTAAATAACCTCAGTCTAAAATGAATCAGGGCAACTGTCCTTGTGCTGTTGTACGAACAAGGTTTTGTTTCCACAGCGTCACAACTCAAGTGGTGAGACTCAAGTGGTGAGTCTCGAAGTGGTGAAAAAGCACTTGTTGCTACTCTTGCACGAAAGATCCCACAGCTGACAAACAACCTAAAAAAAATGTCGCGATAAATTTGTAACCAGTAGACCATATTAATACGGAATTGGACTTGAACTTGAGCTTGCAAATGAAGCTATGCGGAGAGTCTTTTTAATATGCAAATGACATTAATCTTTTCTTTTAATGGTATTTTCCACCTAAGCCTCTATTGCAAGCTAGTTCCAGTCCAATGCCGAGAATACGAATCTGGTCTATTGCTTTGCTTGCGAAGAGTCTCTTCTCAGTCAGTTCTTACAGCGCTTGCCCGGTGTTGGGAGGTCGTGAGTTCTTTCCTTGTCCCTCAGCGATGAACATTCCATCTTTCTCGAAGTACGCACTTGCTGCGTAGCCGTTCGATTCTCTCTCTACTCTCCGACACGTCGATGCGACATCTTTCAAACATATTCTGTGGGAAAAAAACAGTCACTCAGCAACAAAGAGGTTTTTCAGGTCGATATCTTATTTTCGAGATTTGATTGTACAAGCATGTGACCTCTAACGGTCACTGTACCTCGGTTACTAAGTAACCGAGGTACAGTGACCTATATTGTACATTCTGCATTCTGATTGGTCAAAGAGAAACGGAAGACTCTTCGGGTTTGTTTACTTGAAGCAACGTCTCGCTGAAAATATTAAAGACGGTCTAACATAAGGGCCTTTTCTTCTTTGCTTTTAAAGGAACACGAACAACTGGTCTTGGCAGATGTCGCTCCATGGGATTGACGAAAAAGAAAGCCAAGTCGAACAGTTCGAAGGACGCACAGATCTCTGGAGGATCGTCGACTCTGTTTAGTTATTTTGAGTTCGACAGACGAAAGAAGCCAAGGTGGGTCAGTCAGCTTGAGCTTACTACCTTGTCTTGAATAACTACGTTTTTAGAATGACTGGAACTGAATGTTTACTCAGAGCCCGCTGTTTTGGTTTAAAACAATCCATGGACTATGTTCTCTCTTTTCTTCTGTTTTGGTAAATCAGGTGCAAAAGTCAAACTAATGACCCTTGGAGACTCCCATATAACAAGGACGGGGGTTAAAAAGGCGGGTTCTGTATGTCTTCAGGGTTTTAGCCTAAAATGATCCACAGCGGAATGCTTCGGGGTATCTTTGAGGGTATTGAACCGAAAAAAGTCATTGTTAGTGTTGTTTGAAAATTGTTGCTTCTTGGAAAAATTCAGGCCACGCCCACATAGCAGGATCTTGGTACCTTGGTATCTTTTCAAAGTTTCCGACGAGCACCCCGTCCTTATGGGAGTCTTCCTGGGATTCATGAATCCTGACTTAGCTTACTTGATACATCCCCCGCTTTCCACCGGCTACGTTTGAGTGTGTTTGTTGAGCGGTCGTTCCTACCTTTACCACCGTTGTTATCAGGTGACATTTCCTGCGCTTATCATCTTTTTTATGAGTTTGTGATTTTCGCTCTGTGTCCATCGAGTTACGGAAGCGAGTGGGAGTTTTATCCCACAGTTCCCATGCAATTTCTATGCGATTAATCATGTAATCTTCAAACCGCCTTAGCAAAAAGCTTAAAAGTGTACGCCACCACCCAAATACCTTTTAAAACCCTCCGTCAACCACAAAACATCAACTTACGTTAATCCAAACATACCATCGGAGGTGGCCAATTGCATGCCCCCCCCCCCTTTTTATCGAATACTAGCACGGTGTTTGTAATGCAATGATTCTCCGTTGTTTTTCAGACTGGATCAAGGCGACAATTAATCTAAGATGATATCATATTCTTACTGGTGCAGTTTGGCGCAGGTTTTGCCCTGCACGCAACAAAAGATTTCATCGCGGGATTTTAATGTGGGGTCTCCTCGGGCCCGCGGGGGGGGGGGAGGGGGGTATACTCCCAGAAATATCGGGCGGGAGTGTGCGGCCCGCTTCGCCAAACATTAAAAATATTTATGACCAAAATCTGTGATTTTCCCTACCTTAAATCCAAAATCAATACCCTGTTTCAAACCTGTCTTATAATTAGTTACCAAGACCAAAATGGCCAATATTGACACCCTATTTATGACAAAACTGCTGAAAAACCATACCCTTTAAGCATATAAGAGAGTACCCCCCCCCCCCTTCCGGGGTCCGCGCGTTACTAAAAAGGACATGTGGATTCAATGAGACCCTTGAGAGTGTAACATTGCAAATTCTTAAACCCGTTGGAGTGAATTTCTTGGACCAGACTGCCAACAGGCGTAGGATTGAACTATATATACACTTGCTCTACGCTAAAATGGATCGAGACCATAGTTTTAATGTTCTTATTTGTAATAATGGGTGCATCGTTAGAAGTGAAAGAATATGCAACGAACATTTCTGTTTTATAAGATCCCTCGATTACTCACTTATAGTTAAATAAAGCTCAGAGGTGACAATGTTCCTACTGTTTGTATACAAAAACAGAAGACATATTATGCTTTTTTATACGTGTTCGAGTTTGTTGGATAAATTTTTAGTCTTGCCACAGATGGAAAGTGATGAAATAAAGGCACATGTTTTTCTACTGTGCAACAGTCGTTCTTCTATCAACCCAAGCGCGGTCTCAGTTCCGCCGGATTCGTCTGCAGTGAATTTGAGGACAAGTTATGCTTTAGAGACGCGTTGAATAAAGCCGGTACGAGGCGGATACTTCGGTTTAGGACCTCATCTGAGAACCAAGAGGGACTTTTATTTTGGAAATGGTTTTGAAAAACTTAGAAATACTAAGAGAACAATGAAGAGGATTCCCGGTATGGAAGGATTCATGAACAGGAGAGAGAAGAGTTTTACTGTAACATACCTCTTTCCTCCCGTTAAAAAACGGAAGAATGTATATAAAAGAACGAAAATCAAGTGCTGCAAGATTCAGCTAGTCTAACCTCCAGCGAAAAAGGACTGCATCTGCCTGTCTGCTTCAAAGAGAAAATAACAATAATATGTAATTTTTTAACCACAGAGTACCAAGGAGCCCACAAGAACGCGTTCAGAAATGCGCGAGCACTGCAGGTTCGAATTGGAAATGTTGGTTTTTGTGGAGAGAGGAAAAATCGGAGTACCCGGCGAAAAGGGAACCAACAACACGTCACATGTCTTCACAACATGTCTTCTTTTATGTACAACCTCGTCAAGCAATTAAATTCCTTTCTTGTAACTACTCAGCTCGTTTAGTTTATTTCTATTCTGGGTAGTTTTTTTGCCTATTTTAGTTAATTTATATTCTGCTGTAATTTTTTTTCTCAATTTAATTTGGCAAAATAAAATGGTTGTTGTTGTTGTTACATATGACACCGGGTCCGGGAAATGAACTCGGGACACATTGGTGGGAGGCGAGCGTTCTCACCAGATTGCGATATCCCTGCTCCCCAAGGTGAAAGCACGTCTCTTGTCCACTTGAAGCACAGAAATCCGGCAAGTCTGTGGTATAACGGCATCCATGTTGTGGTTTACTTATCAAGTTATTGTAATTTCGTTCGACCTCGCTCATCGGGGCTTCCTGAGACCTGGGAATTGCTAGAGACCGACATTGATTTGGTAGCAAACATTCCCCAAGCCAAACTGTCGATCAAACAGCTTTCTTAAGAGACCGATTTACACGACAGAAAATTGTTGACACAGTTCCGATAGGTGTACCGTGTAAATGGGCCCCTAGGTGTCATGCCTTGTCCTGCGATCATATGTCAAATTTCTGACTTTCTACCGACGTTTTAACCAGTATAGTCAAAAGCCCAAACTTTGTTACATTATTTATATCTTGGAAGTTATCTTCTTGAAATGGAAGTTGCGCTTTTCATCGGAGCAGTCATTGCGTGCCGCAGCCCACGCTGTGTCTCGCGCATTTGCTTCTTGTCCAACCTTCTAGACAGACGTTAATATTGTATCATTCTGTGATGATTTCTTCGATATTGCCTACAAAGTTCCAGAATCACTAATTATGATTTTATGGCCATTGATCAATGACTATAACAGCCTATAAGATCCAGACCAAATCAAATGCTTGCCTTTCTGCTTTTATTGACTACCTTTCTAGCCATCAAGTGGCTAGAAATAACACCCTTGGAGAGAATAGACTCGCTTTTCGTCGGGACCTTTTGAACCATGACACAATAGCAGTGTCTGCCTGGCTGGCTCGACAACAATAGTGGAAACCAACTCGAAAGAAAGAAGTTATGTTGATTGTTTGATCACTTTTTGACGACTGTGTAATGTCACGCTAAGGTGTGAATTGAAGAAATTTGTACAAAGCCCCCACGTAATTCCAGCTCAGGTGAAGAACGTGGACTATCGGTAATAACAAAACAAAAATCTTCACCGAAAACCAAGTTGCGATTATTTCCAAACCGAAAATAGCGAAAGAAAAGATAAACATAGAAATCTACTTTCCAGCTGCCATGTCTGCTTTCATTGTTGATTATGACAGACATGTGACATCTCACTTGACATAATAAAAACTTTGAAATAATTTGCATTTTCATGTCACCCGCCAATCGTCGTCAATTAAACGGTTTCCCCTGGTGACACAAGTCGCAAAATAGTGGAATTATTTTCAGTTTGAAACGAACTCCATCGAATTTCGTTGCGACATTTCTAAGCCATTCGAAGGCGAGTGCTGTCAAATGCCGTCATCATGTCATCGCCTCAGTGGGAGAGTCAGCTGAGCAGAGACGAAGCAGTCATTCAGCGGTCGATGATGTCATAACAGCAGACGAACAAACGACTTTCGCTTGCCTCGTGGCTTTCAGTTGCCTCGGTCACTCGCTCAAACACCACATCGACTTGGCGTCATGGACGAAATGGAGCAGGAAAGCCCGAATTCCCTTGACAAGAGCCAGAAGAGAAAGCGAATTCTAGACGACAAAGGTAAACTGTTCTATCTGAGCATTTTTAAACGCTGTTTGTATTATATTCCGCCAAGTCATGTCGGCAGTCAAACTCGGATTATGTTAGTGCTATTCTGTCGGTCCCCGACGCCACTAGTCTTATGCCAGACATCGAGTGAACCCTCAGTCAGAGTGAAACAGTTTTTCAAATTTTACTGATTGTAGACCTTATTTACTCGACTTGTAGTTAGAAGAACTCTGACCGAATTTGTGACAGCTATAACCACTGCGGTGCTTAATTTATGTCATAAACAGAAATATCAACCAAACATTGAAAATCATGTGATGATCTGAATAGAGCGTTCGGGAACTCATGTGATTAAACAGAAATTATGAACCCGTCTCCTGTAGTTTGCAGAATTAAATCGACTTGTGTGGTGATGTTTTAATTTAGTGTTGTATTTTTGCGAAGTCGACTTTCGTAAACGTTTATTTGGCCATTTTGACCCCTGCGAATAGCAGCGTCTCGGCCACAAGCAAAAAAAACATCGTTTTTTTTTCACAAAAGAGATTTATTAATCGCTTACTAATGACGACTGTCCACGACTACTTCGTCTTCAAAAATGCATCGTACGATCCGAAGCCGAAATCGAATTTCTATTTCTCGCAACCGTGCGTGCGTCTTATAAATCACTGTTGTTACAAAACTAGTTTCGGATGCTGTTTTTTTTTTTTTATTTTCTTGATCGAGCGTCAGTTTCCGGGATAAAAATGCCAGTACTACAGAAGCTTTACAACCTCGTCATGAAGTTGATCTCGGATGGCGTTTTTGAAACTGCAGTGCAAAGAAATGAACTGTTTAAAAAACGAGAACATTCTACCAACACTGTTACACTGACATTGTAAGACTTGACAGGTCACTGACATCACAATTATCTGAACATTTTTTCACTTCAGTTTAGTGGAAAAATTTTGTTTTTAGTTCAACGCCCATTGCAAATCAGCCAAATATTTTTAACTCGGACTTATTTTTTTATATTTTTTCACTACCGAGGTTTTAGCCAGCTGTATTTAATAACAATATTTCAAGGTGTTTTCGCTTTCAACTTGAAACCGTGCGCGTGAAAGTTCTTAACCGTCAAGGGGATCTTCGTCTCTGTTTGTCATTTGTGATGTAGAGTGGTTTAGTTCAATCCTAACTTATGGCGTGTTGCTGTTTTTCGCTTTCGAATGTTTTGTGAACTGAACTCCACCATACAGAACCACACACAAAGGAATCAAAAGCTGACTTGATGTATGTGACTTTTGATCGGTTTAAACTTTATCCAGCTTATAACATTGCAAATAATTGGGCTAAAAGGATAGAACAAAACACCGCCTTTTCAGAGTACATTTTCATTCTTCTCAGTTACGTCAAAATACGATTGTTGAGTGTCCATTTTGGGACTCAAGGTTTGAACACTCGTGGATCAAATGTCTCCATTACAGGCTAGTTGTGCCACACAGATGTTTGTTGGCAGGTCGATATAGACTGAACATCCGAATGCAATTTACATCCCCTAAACATAGTCCGTATTATCAGGCAACTTAGCAGAGGAATTCTTTCTCGCATTTTGAAAAGCATGTTTTCTTTTGGAAATGCCTCGCTGGGACTTGTGCAGGCAAAAAATATGTTCCTGGTTTTCCCATCTTCCGAACGGTTTTTAAGGAGCTTTTCTCCTCACATCTGTTGAAGTCGTTTACTTAACCAAGCGTCTCTTAACTCGCCTGTGCTAAAAACTTTATTACTTCCATTAACGGCTATACACAACACTTGAAATGCAAATCTAGGCTAAAAGCTTTCAACTTTTTTTTGTCCGAATGTGCAAGTTCATCTAATGGTGAGCAGTCTGTTTTTTTTATCCACTCAGATCCTAAAAGAGTCCCTTTTCTTCCATCTTTCTACACTCAAACTAATCTCGGAATTGCAGCTTTGCACGGCGAAAACGCATCTTGCTAGAGTCGGGGAACAAATACGAACAGTAGAAAATATGATTTTTATGATGTTATTTTATTTTTACAAACCATGTTTCCTTATTTTGTTTTCTGCTCCTCTTTGTTCTTTGTCTCACACATTGTTTTCATTTCTATTTCTTTGTACTAGCCCGTTAAGTTTTCATTACTTTATTTTCCCCCGCAGAAGGGTCTCATTTCTTGTTTTACGCACTCCTTCAGGCCTTTGCGGCTTATAGAAGCGCTTTTGTCCGGAAACTTTGTTCCAGACATTTAGTGACTTGTCCTCTGGGCTTTTAGCTGTAGAGCGGAGGTCACCCATGTTCTTCTGTCCGAAGTTGTTTTTCCGTTCGTGCTGTTCTGCTTTTTGATTACTGAACTTGTTTTCTTCGGGAAAAAAATTTGTTTTTGCATCGCCTTTCTGTAATATGCGCAGGGTGTTTGTGTGTGAAATGGATTTCTCGCCTAATTTGGGATTTTTATTGTTGAGAATTTGTCTTTTTGTTCGTGTGAATTGTTCAAAACAGTTTACAATAAGATCCATACCATCTACAGCAGCGTAAGTGTTTTAGATTAGATATGTCGGCAGCCTTTCAGAGCTTTAGAGGAAGAGTGAACTCTTGTGAAAAGCACTTTAAAACACCCCAAAGCTGTGTTTGTCTGTTCAAGGAGATGTGATCTGAGGGAAATCTAGCATTACTTTTCTCCCCTTTGAGAAAGCCAAGTTGATTGGCTTTCGAAGGAAGCTTTGTAACAGATGTTCTGCAAATGTTAAGTTTTCTTTTCACAGCGTTTCAACCGCGAGTGAAGGAAAGGAAACAGTTTTTGCTTCTCTATCTCTCTCTTTCTCTCTCTCTTTAGTTCTGTTTGAAGTTATGAATCAAAATATTTATCTCAGGAAACCTCACAGATGCAACTGGAGCATTTTGACATAACATCGGGATATGAAAATAAAGAGGAAACATAAACAAGCTATACGAGGCAAGGAAAAGTGCAAGAAGAAAAAAACATACACAAAATTGAAAAAAGAAAGAAAGATGTCTCACAGCTAGGGTTACATGTAGCCCGTTTAAAACATCTCTGCCATTATCAAAACATACGCACGAGATTTCATGATGAAAAGCTGATACGCGCATGAAATCGGCTGTACCTTGATATTACATCAAAAGTTTTCCAGATGAAAGGAAGTACAATCAAAAAGCAAAAAGGGACAACACAAAAGAAAGAACGAAGATAGGAAATAACTTGGAAAGTAAGAAAGAGTTAAAGCAAAAGTTAAGAAATACAACGCTTTCATATGAATGATTGTAGAAACTATGTTTTTTTGGTGAAATGTTTAGGGCTCAAATGGTTTAAATTTGATGATGTGTCGATATCGTTAGTTTTTTAATACTAGGAACACAATAAGACAAAGTATATGAAGACTCTTACTCTTTTTATCGGGATACTTGCGTCGAAATAGCTTGGACGCATGATTGCAATGCGGGGCATAATCTTCTTCAGAAGACCGATATCAAAAGGCATACCTACCTTGCTGTTTATCGTTTTCGATTTCAAATTATCGCTTATTCAAGGGAATAAACAGCACAGTCTATTAAGAGGTTATCTTCTCTTGATTTCTACTTAGATCCGTTTAATTTCAAGCTATACTCACTTTAAAACCTCTGGCTGTCTAGTTCCCATTTCGTTCGTGTGTGATCCCAAATCTTTTCTTCCTCGGTATGGAAGTGATACGTAGCAGAGAAAACATTTGTCTCGTGATTAGAAAAAAGGAAACAACACCGTCGTTAAGTTGGATTCTTTATAGATACAAGATTATTGTTTTGTGGTTGGAACTGAAAAGCAGTTTGTTGAGCAGTTTTCTTACTGAACGACTGACTGACTGACTGACTGACTGACTGACTGATTGTGCTGATAACTCACTGACGACATGGACGGAATAGCTGGAAAGCCAACTGGCTGGCTTGTTCACTAAGTGACTCACTGGTTCATTGATGAATGAAATGACTGACGGACGAACTGACTGTCTGACTAATTTACTGACTGACTGACTTTCTGACTGATTTACTGACTGATATACTGACTGACCGTCCGCCTACCTGATAAATTATGGTAGCTGAACTATTTCTATCCATTTAAGTGCACTATACATGTATTATGAAGCGTTCATACGTGTTTTTTGCATGCAAACCAGTTTCTTGTTACATTGTGTACCTAAAAAGTGTTTTTGGCTTCTTTCCCCCTTGCTGGAGAGCGTAAATGAATCAGAGGGCAGATATATTCTAAAAGCCTTGTATTAAAAGAAGGGACACACCCAAGCCTCACCCATTTCTTTCGTTTACGTTGTTATGTACCAACCACTCCTTTCTGTATAAATCACTCGGACTTCTGACGTGTGACACTTATCTGTCAGAGTTAAAGTGGTGGTGGAAAATCGGTTTCAAGTAAGCAAGAGGCAGATTGTTAATGCGTTTTACAGTCAATACAAAATGTTCGCTTGTCGTCAATTTCGATTTCTTTCCGTCGAATCATCAAATAAATCAATGGAATTTAAAAACATCTCACGCTCAGAACGATCGCCAAACTGTACTCTCCTTTCCGCGGAAAAATGGACAAGGCATGTGTCGGAAACTTTATGCTTTTCTCCTGAAAGCTTATCTGTCAACCACAAGATGGTCAGTTTCCAATAAAGCAACGGTGTGCTTAAAATTTTCGTTGCGTTGAGTGTTTTTTAAGCTGCTGCTCAACGAATCCCACAATTTTTTTTTTCTTTCAAAGAGATCCTTGTGTTTGGGCAGGAAATAAAAGGGCAGCTGTGTTCGTACAGATAAGATTATTCCAAAATGCTTGTGGCAAAAAAATAAACTTCCTCTTTGCTCATTTAAACAAGATGGCTGTTAGACCAAGCCGTTCCTTCATGCAGTTCGAAGATCGGGAATTTTCGCGTTGGTTTCATTTTTCTTGGGAAGGTACGTTAACAGTTCGTTGAAAGTGTATTTCCTCTTTCGCTGTTGTTGACGTCATATTAGATGGAACGTTTCGGTCGCTTGTTATGTTGTCTTGCTTTTAGGAGCATTCTAGCGCTACTTTTTCCCGCAAAAAGAACTTTGCGAATCGACAGTTTCAGAGGTAATTTTACAGATTAGCTTTTATTCAATAAACGCTACGATTTGATGAACTTGTTACGTAATTCGTTTCAGATTTATGTCATTACCGAAAACGGAAAGAACGGCCACGCACTCTCCGCCTTTTGGACAAAATATTGAGTTGGGTGTTCTTAATTTTCAGTTTGTGAAGTTTGCGGTGACCGTTCCACTGGCAAACATTATGGGGTGTACTCATGCGATGGTTGCAGTGGCTTCTATAAGAGGACGTGCCGCCGCGCTGAGCCCTGGCTGTGTAAGGGCCAGGGACATTGTCCGGTAGACAAGAGCAGTCGTAATGACTGTAAGGCCTGCAGACTTAAGAAGTGCATCGAGATAGGAATGAACTTGGATGGTGAGTCATTTGATTTGTTTGTAGTTAGTTTGAGTGCATGCGGAAAGATGCATAATTATCGTTGAAAATCGTGTGTCTGTAACACGATAAAAGTACAGAACTCGAACAAAGACAATTTACATTTTGATGATCAAACTAAACAAGTTTGTTTTCTTTTTTTGTCCGCGGTGTTTTCTAAAAGGAACAGAAAACATGTTCTTTAGGTTTGTATTTAACAAATAGATTCCATGTTGCCGTGCGCCTGTTCAGGAATAGATCACAGATGACGTCAAAATGTGGTAAGAACAAAAAAGTGGCACACGAGGCGATAGCCGAGTGTGTCACTGA
>OMLO01003623.1_pt1 | contig 12754 bp, 6 predicted proteins | sample 1674811 | NCBI WGS metagenome assembly OMLO01 (sample SAMN06265003, study PRJEB25207) | coral metagenome | isolation source: Coral host | place: Mexico:La Bocana,Puerto Morelos, Mexico | collected 2008-11-13
ATGGCTACCCAGAGAGCATACTGAGAAAAAACGCTTGTATACTTCAAAGAATAATTAGGTTTATGAACTTCAATTCTTTTTGATCGTTTACTGTCACAAGATCATGGAAGGTTCCTTTAAATCATTGAAAGCTCGACTTGTTACATGGCTAGCCAACTTAAGTGTTTCTCCTGGAGATGTTCCTGAGCATCAAGACTGCCAAAGGTGTTTCTGGTTGCAGGCAGGCAAGATACACACATACACATTGTGACCTCTGAATCAATCCAAAATATCATATGGCCACAATCTGTTTTCTCCACTTCTTGACTCTTGCATCCGATTTGTTCAAAAGTTGTCATTGTATTATGACAGTCATTCTACTCATTTTCTTGTGGCCTTCTTTGAGGCTTCTTTCCAGAAATTGCGGGTATCAATACAGCTAAAAGCAATTGCCCATGAGGCTGCAACACTTCGGATGGACATCGCCTTAGGCGAGACACATGGAGGGATATGTCGAGAGGGCTATGGGATTTTTCTAAGTTGCCAGCATTGCCGGCCAAAGAGTGCAACTCCTGAAGGGTACTATAAGATGAAAGACTGCTCATTAGGTTAGTGGGTACATGGCAAAGGGACAACAAAAGAAACTAAAGAAATCCTTGTCTGTCAGGTGATTGGTGACAAGGCGGTGCATGGGGAACCCCATACACACCATCTTTTCATAACCTGCAACAGATCTGAATCTTTGATGCGAGCATTTGAAAGATGTTCGCAACTATTACTGATGTTTTACTTATTGCAAACTGGAATAACCCCTGGCCTGTCATGAGCCGGTTCTTCCCCAAGAACCAGATTTGGGCCGCTGGCGTGATGCATCCGACCAAGTTGTCATCGGCTGGTTTCATCCTATCAATCTGTTGTGAAACATTCAACGTTCCACCCTCCTTCGCTGTTGTAAAAACATCAATTGCCTCAGAGCAAAGATTTCCATGAGGATTGACAAAACAAATTCCCTGCATGCTTTGTTGGAAACCATGAATTTGCTGAGCTAGGAAACATGTAAGGCTCTTTGGGAAGGAAAGAACCTTCGCGCTTCTGTGCATTCCTTCAACTTCTTTGGATCGACCTTCGCTAGGAGAAACTTATATTGGAAAAATTCAAATGCGAACATGTAAGTCATCCATCATCTGTAACTCATCCATTTTGTTCCAATGCTTCTTCAACCATGCAGGCTTCTTCTTTTTTGGCCTAAGCCGGCAAGGCTAAATCTATGTAGGTCCCAAATGCAAAAACCTCTCAAGAAATCCTGGTTCAGTTGAGCTGCTCTTGGATCAAATCATAGTAGTCATCCTCACAAACCTTCCTTTTCCTAACCTTCTCTCCAATCTCCTTGTTCACTTTGCGGAGGTACTCGCAATCCCTTGGAAGAAGGAGCGTGGACCTTGGTGAAATGGGCAAAGAAAGAGCTGTGGTAGGGAAGTAAAGGGTTGGCTTAAAATCTCAAGTTGAATGGTAAATTGAGTAGGGGGCGGTGCAAGTGTTGGAGGACGGTCAGCTTTGAGCTTTTCATACATTCGAGTGCAATGTTCTTCAAGCTTGCGGTGGGACGTGATGAAGTCTCCAGAAACATCCCTGCATTGTGCAAAGTGTGTTGAATTTGAACCATGAGGATCCATGAGGTATCAACTTGCTTTTGATTTGACGTTGAAAACACAACATACACAACTGCTTTTCATGTTGATTTGATATATTTTGATGGCCTCCTGATCAAAATGAAATACACTCTGCGACGTGTAGCTGGATCTCCGAGGTGGCAACCATCAACCTTGATGAAGCAAATCCAGTAGCGCTTCCGGACTTCGTGCATCTCTTGCCAGATCTCAGAGCAGCGGTCAGGGCAGAAGAGATATCAGTTCATAAGGACCAGGTATTCGGAATTCGGTAACTACAAACTTTTTCAAGTACTAGGTTCCGAACCTTCTCTACTACATCCAAAATTCCATAGACATTTTCGAGGATTGCCACCAATGGAGCGGTCCTGCACATGTTTAAGTTGCATGGTAGACTTATTATAACAGTTGGATGCTTTGGGATACATTGAATGATGGTGTAATCACATTCCAAGATCTCCTCAAAATTGCCTCCAGACTGTCCCAAAACGGCTGAGCTTCCGCTTCTCGCATAAGCTTCGAATCGCGGCGCAACCGCGAATACCTCAGAGAGTTCGCGGACTAGGAAGTAAGTGGGACTAGGAAGCAAGGGATTGATGACTGAATGGTTGTGATTGATTGAGACAAGACACGGTTTACATGGGAATCCACATGCGTATAGCATGGGGCTCAAATCTGATAGATCACGATCTTGCATTGATGTCATCAGCCTTACAAGCGCACAAAGATTCATTGATTATCCTGAGCCTGCTAGTTGAAAGATTGAACATGATTTCAGTAAGTTGCTTTGACAAGAAGCTTTTGGGGATTGCAATTTCGCAGAATGAATTTGAGGGGCCCCTTGGCCTTCTCTGTTGATGCCACAAGGCGCACCTGATGTAGGGAATTCTGTAAGATGGAAGTGGTGTGATGAAAATTTGGTCATTTACAATTAATTCAATATAATTCATTCCCTGGCCTCCTCATTTCCCAAGATCTCTTTAAGGCCCCAGAGTGCTCCTTCTGCTCCAGAACCTGAAAGGACACTGAAGGGCAACAGTGTGTGGTTGAGGGGATGGAGGAAAGAGCACTCAGTGCAACCAAATTACAGTCGCTCATCAGGGTCAAAGAGAACGGCATATTTGCTGCAAACGGTGCAATGCCTTGATTCATTAGCTTGGAACAAAAAGGAACTGATGAAATTCATAGCAAGGTTGAAAAAATAAGTTGGCTACCTGTACGGCGGAGGATATCACGGCCCCATCCTTCCAGATGACCAACTTGCGATTGCAGGAGATTGTGGCGTGGCAAGACACTGCGCTTCCTTGGGCGAAAAAACGTGTTTTGTGGTGGGGGTGGGGTTAGTATTAAGCAATGAAATGCAGGCTAGACTCATCTCGTTGGTTGCTTCCTCCAAGTTTGCCTCCCCTTCAGACATAGTAGAGCTATCAGATGAGGTGCTGCTGTAGCTATCATTACTGCCAGTCGTGCTATCGGATGAGGGGCTAGACGATGACATCTTGAGCAGCAACAGCTGCAGCTTTGGAAGTTCTACTTGTAAATGGGACAAGTTTCACATACAGTGGGAAGCCCTTACATGTTTTTAATAAGTGTATGAGCTCGTCATTTCTTGTTGACAGTCTCGACTTTCCATGTTCGCTAATTTGTTTCCCTGACACCAAAAGTTTGCACCTAAAAATGGATGGTTGGAAGACTAGTTTCCTTTTGCGATGGCTTCCTGGCAGGTGTGAACTGTTCAGGGAGGGTAATTTCTGCCAGGTTTTCCTACTTCCCATCTTTGCTGGATTTCTGAACCATCAGCAGTATGATTGAGGGCATGATTCAATTGATAGTTCATTAAAACCGCGGATAGCTCTAATTTTCAAGTGCCAACTCTGGGTTTGTGTTGCTCTTCCACGGTAGAACGGAGTAAAATAGATATGATCAACTAAATATGCATGGAACATCTTGTGCACAATACAATATACTTTACCGTGCCTTAGTTTTCCCCAAGCTCACTGGTTTCCTGAGAAACCTCAACAGCTGATATCTCCGTTATCTCCCACCGCACAACCAATCACAACTCACCACCGTCTGATGAATTGGAGAAGAAAAACAAGGTCCAAACAGCTGAGTTGAGGTTGCTGTGATAAAGTCTCAACCCCAAGTATACTGGGTAACCCAAACACACCATATTGAAAGTAGATGGCTAGCCACTCCCCAAAGGCGGCGTTAGGATACGGGGCCATGATAAACCAATACATGGGGGTTGCGCAATCTACTTTGCAGGTGGTATCTTAATTCACTAATTGCCCCCCCAAAACAAATGCAACAATATTAGTTACACCCCCCGGAATTTTACTTAGACACCAAAAATGATGAGCTTTGGAAAATGTATCTCCTGTTTCAAATGCGTCTTTTTGGGTATGAAAAAATGAAAGAATATATTCAATAGCTGTTTCTGGTTCCCTTAATAGGTGGTAAGTAGCATATAATCACCCAATTGGCAGTATATACCACTTATATACCACCAATTGGGTGATTATTTATATGCTACCTGCCACCTATTAAGGGAACCAAGAAACTCCATCGATATAAAGTTCATCGACTAGTATGAGCCTCCAAACCTGCAAGAACTTGGAGCATCATCCCAATTGGTAAATGACTATAGCAACCATGGTTAGTAGTGTGCGTCCCCTAAGGATCGGGTTGTGGGACCCCGGGACCTTAAATGGCCGAACTCACTCCACTGAACCAAGTCCTGAGTCCCGATCCTCCAAGTAAGGAGATTTTCAAGTGGAGGAAGCTACTGGGGCTAAGGGTTTCGAAAAAGCCTGGTTTCTTCACACATTTTAGCTGCAAGTACCATAGGATCACAATTTCCTCATTGGGATGATCCTCCAAGCATGCCCTCCCTAAAACTAACATGTTCGCTCCTGAAGATCACTGGTTGGAAGATGAATTTTCCTTATTTTCAAGAACTTTTTCTGTTAGTTTCAGGGAGGGTATAGATTTTGGGGATCACTAGTGATTTGTTGTTTCTTCGCCCGGGTCCACTCAATGTATGGCATATATCTACCTACATGTACCTTATATTTAGCTGCCTTTCATGTAGGTAAATATGACACCAGCCCTATATTGAGTGGACCTGGGTCACTGTTTTCAAATATTCCTCATCTTCATTGACCAAGACACTGCCCTCATCACGGTCAGCATCTGCTTGCCTCAAGATTGATATGAATGAGACAGTTTTTCTTAAGAAGCAAAGGTATGCGGCATAAGAATCAAGATCCATATGTAAGGTCACTAGTATTAAAAGAAATATATGGATATTATTTAAGTACTGTTGGAAATGAATAGATGTATATGTATATATATAAAAAAATATGTATATATATACATATATCCTATCATGTATATCTCACTGTCATGGGCGCGTCTCAAAAATCGTCGATTCTGCAAAATCCATTAGGGCAACTGCAGGTTTTTCTCATGGTTCTAGAGATCCCTTCGGGACCAGTATCATGAGGGGGGCATCCAAAAATATGAATTACAGTATATGAGTTTTATAGAATCCAATGGAAAAACATTTATCTAACTTTGAGTGATCGGGGGAAACTTGTCATTTGAACCTGAAATCTTTCACACTGTGCTAAAAGGCTGCCAAATTCACCTTGAGAAGGTTGATAAAGATTGGAAGATTCACCTTTCATAGGGGGATCTCAGGAAACCAAACCACCTGGCCCAACCATTAGCTGAAGTGATGGACTAAGGTCAGGTTTACCGGGATGATTCACATCTCATTTGCAACTAACTTGGGGGATTTCCGCCCGACTGCACCAAGATCTGGGGCTCCTAGGAAATAGCTGGTCTTATGAATTATGAAGCCTATCATTCTTGGTATTGTGAAGCCTTATCATTCTCCCTTCGTCAGCTACATTTTTGGGGTGTGGTCGTGTGAGGTCGCTATATTTGCCCAGGCCAATGTATATATATATATATATCAGAATTTCACTATCATCCGACCCTGTGTTTAAGGCTCCCCAACGTTGGTTCGTCTTGCATCTTCCTCACGGTTTTCCTCGCTGTTTTCTTTGCCAACTTATCCACAAAAACAACAGCAAAAAACAATTTCCAGGGAAAATGGTACTGCACCCATAGAAGTATGTGAGGTATAAATGTATATAAAGGGTGATTTCCAACATCTTAATTCATCTTTTGACATCTTTTTACCATCTGTCCAAACTAAAAAACAATCTTTCTAGTCCTAGGTGGTGGTTGAACCAATCCATTTGAACAATATGCTGCATATGCTGCGCTCGTCAAATTGGATCATTTCCCCAGAAATGAAGGGATAGGGGGCAATCAAAATTCCAGATGTGGAGTTCCTCTCACAGTCATCTTCCAGATTCAAGTTAGAAGATCCAACTACTGAAATGTCAACCCGAAAACACTCCATCTTACAACCCATACCCTACAGGATCCATGTACCAGGTTCTTCCCAGTGACCTTTTTGGGTGTTTTAAGTGACCATTTCAGGGCTTAAGTGACCTCCATTTGAAATTTGGGCGATCAAAAGGTCACTTGGAAGAAGCTGGTACCTACATTTGATTTTTGGTTCCAGGTATTATATTAAGGGAAAATTTAGGTGACATCCAATATATACCATCACATAAGGACCCGAAGTTTTGTTCTCCTTTCGGCTTAGATTTCCTCTCCCAAACACTCCAATATATGGCATATTTCCCTATATACATTTACCATCATTTACCGTTGCCACAAAAATCAACCAAAATATAAGTCGATATATCGGATCATATAGGTCCATAAAGTACATACCATACATGGAATGTCTGGGTAAGCCGCCAACGCCATGTGCGAAAAAAAAAGTCCAACACACATGGCGCCCAACGGCACAATGACCTTGCTTGATTTCCGCGGAAACGGCTTTGGATCTTCGTGGCTGCCAACTCCTGTGGGGTGGGAAAAAAAGGGTGGATCTTGGGTGGTGATATTAACACAAAGTGGACCTACAAAATACAGTTATATAGTAAGTAAGGTGAAATAACAACACAAAAATACGGGTTGCAACCTCAGTTACCTATGTAAAAGGCCATTTATAGGGGTTATATGTTGTGACCCTACTTAGAACTAATTGCTATAGGGGCTCATCTTGTAGGTGGTGGTTTTTGCAACCCAATGTGTTCGTCAAAATGGCTTCATCTTCCCCCCCAAGTCTCGGGGTGAGAATGAAAAATGATTAGATACCACCACCTTGGAGGATCATCCCAATTAGTAAGTGATTCAACAACCATGGTTAGTAAGTCCCCTAAGTAGGGTTGGTTCCCATTCAAATGGCCTGTCCATGGCTCATAAATGGGCGATTAGAAAAAACCACTTACTAGTTGGGATGATCCTCAAAGTAGTAGTGTTACCCCTATGGGTCATAAACTAACATAGCTTTGAATTTGCTAACATAGCTTCTCCCAAATCTGGTGGTTTTGATGGTGATTTACCCTGCTACAATCCGTAAAAAGTCACCAACAAAAACGAATCCAAGCAGGCCGCGGATTGCGAAGATTTTTTAGTTTTCCACCATCGAATTCCTTTTTTGGTTGCCAAACCGACAATTACCGGCTGGTGGTTTCCACGTTCAGCTAAGCCGCTGATCTTTTTCCTTGAGCAATAAAAGAAGCCTGCATGGAACACCCCATGTCTATGGCACATGTAAACAGTAGAGGAAATGCTTGATACTGCTTCAAGCTCCCCCTTTTTGACTTTGTCAAAAACCTAGCTGCTCATCCCTTTTGGACGGCGCTTTAAACGGCACTTCAAAGTCTCTTCTCCTCACCACTTGACCTCAAGGCTTCTCTCTTCACATGTTCTTTTGTGGCCTCCTTTGACTTCCTATATTCTTCTCTCATTCGATCCATAGACCATTTCTTTCCTTTGTTTGCATGTTGGAAAGCATTCCATGGATTCCTGATCAGGTCCCCACTGCCTGATGCCTGATCCTTTCCAACGTCCTTCTCTTTCTCCACGGCTTGCAAAGACTCCACCACATAGCTTGAGTCTACCCCTTCCACCGTCAAGATCTTCGAGGTTGTTGGATCTGTACCCTCAGGGTCCTTCTCCTCTGCATCCTCTGTTTCATCCCCACTTTTTGTATCCTTCTTCTCCACTGTGACCTTCATCGTGCAAGCCATAGAAACCTTCTTGTCTCCAACTTCCACTGTCTTGCTCACCGAACTGGTCACAGTCTCTACTCCAGGGTCTTTGTAACCTCCCCCGGACTTCACATCTTCTCCTTTCTTCTCTGTCACCACTGTCCATCTGTCTTCTTCGTCATCTTCCTCCGGCTTGGTGATCTTTTTCAGCATCCTCAACCTTGGAATACTTCTCGCATCCATCGAAGATCCTGGTCGCCCGTCTCTTGGTGGTCCTTCTTCTTCCGATTCTTCTAGATCTTCACCTCCACACCACGGCACAAAGGTAGATCCACAGGTCAACCATGTTCTCCGATCCGACTCATCCTCTATCTCCCTTGGTGGGTCCATCTCACCACTGTCCGGAGAAGCGGTACTTGACTCCACTGTTCTTGCCGAAAGATCATCCCAATCCTCTTCACTTCCAGGCTCTGACAACGCCGAATCTGGATCATAAGGAGGTAAAAAACCCAACGGTTCCAAACCCGGAACCCCAAAGTCGGTGAATCCAATCCACGGTACATCGCAGATCTCCGGTCGCCTCTGATCTTCCTCCTCACGAAACACCCAGCTGTCATGGATGTGGTACACCATACCCGTCTGGTCCAACTTGATGATCGTTGTTCTCCTCCTGGTAGCCAACGCGTCTCGGGTAATTGGTGCTTCTCTCCAAGCCTGTTCATCTTCAGCCGCGTGACCAAAAAGCTCCTGGCGTTCCAAGCTGTGATGTCTTCGAAGTAGACCACGATGACCAAAGTACTCCCAATAGTCACCATACGCTGTGTCCTCTCTGTGGTCCATCAGCTCATCAATTCTTGCTTCCGTCCATCGTGTCCTCACCAAATGGGCTTGATTTTGCCGCCTGTCTCTACCAGCGCGCATTGCTTGGATCGCTCCTAAAGGCATTTGTGGTACCTGGAGCATTCTCACTGCTATGAGTCCTCTCGCTTCTTCTCTCATAGCTCCACTTCCACCGGCTCCTCCATCAGGACCTTTTCCTCCTCCAGGCGGTCCTCTTGGGTCCTTTGGTTCATGGATGGGATCATCACGTCCCTTTCCTCCTTTTCTTCTTCTTTTCCCGGCACCCTTTGCCTTTCCAAACCCTTGACCCTTTCCTCTTAGGATCAATGTTCTTCTCCAAGGTGGCACATCTTCCCATGCCATTCCTCGGCTCTCCTCTTGCCATCTTTGGACAATCTCTGCTGCCTCTCGCGATCTGCTTCTTACATCTCTCCTCACTTCTCGAACACTCGTTGAAAAACCCGGTGGTGGAAAAGGTGGTTCTCTTGGTACCCTTCTCGGTGGCCTCGACGGTTCGCTTGGTTTCTTCTCATCCTTGGTGTCACCTTCTGGATCCCAAGATACCTGCGACTCTTCATCCACTTCCACCTCGACGAACTCCTCTTCTTCACCCTCTTGGAACTTAATCAACTCGTTGTTCGAAAAGTTCTCCGGCGTGATCTGAATGCCAATCTTCTCCATGTAGTCACTGTATCTCCTTCGGCACGTTCTTGCTCTCCTCTGGAACATTTGGTATTCTGCATAGTTCAAACACGCTCGCCTTGCATATACTTCTTGATTGTGTGCTTCTCTTCTTGCCTTCTCCTCAGCACTTTCATCTGTCTGCTCTTCCCATAGGTCTTCCTCTTGAGCTCCTTCTTCTCTTTCAACCTCACCTCTGTGATCTTCTTCTCGAGGTTCTTCGTTTCTCACCCTTCTGGACTCTTCATTGCCATGAAGGATCCTTGAAACGTCTCTCCTCGCCACTCCAGTAACGTGGTACACTGCTGGACCTCCTAACTGTGCAGGCCCACGTACAACGACGTCCATGCGTGCAATACCTTCTGTTTCTTCCAAGTCCGTCTCTTCCAGCACGACTCCTGTCACCCTAGTTCCTGCAGATACCTCCATCACCGTTCTGGCTAACCGAATAGCTTGATCCTGCGTGATAGTTCCCGCTCCCACCATCAGGTTCAAGTTCTCTTCTAAGTCCGCAAACTCCTCTTGGATAATCGCTTGGATGTTTGCTTGACTAGCAGCCTCTCTGGCCTCTTCATCCACTTCTTCTTCTGCTTCTTCCGGCGCAGGTCCATCATGGTCTGGGTCAGTATCCATACTGTTCCTTTCCTCATCTCTTGTAGCTTCCGGATGTTGGAAAATGTCCACGTTTGGCATTCTTCCTGACCCGCTCCTCGAAGGTTGTCCAGGTTCTCGTCCTTCTTCCTCTGATGTAGGTGGAGACTCCGGTCCCCTTGGTGCTATTCCAATCCTTCTCAAAGCATCCTGAACCACACGCATGTTTTCCTGGACTATCAACTGAGACCGCATACCCGGCCTTTCACTTGCTTCTCTTGCAATCCTGGCCTCGATCTCCTCTTCCCTTCTTGATGCTTCCGCCGCCTCGATCTCATCCTCTCTTCTGAGGACCTCTGTAATGCTGATGTTCTCATCTTCCTCATTTGGGTTCCTGTTCTCCATAGTTGGATTCCTGTTACGTCTATTCAACGCATTGTCCAATTCACGCCATCGAGCACTCAGATTTTCATAATCCCTTGTTGCCCTTTGTCTCACCTCTTCTTCTCCCCCCGGCTCATCTCGAGACGCCCGGTTGACCATTGCGATTGCCCTTGCCGACCTTGCTGCATCTCTTTCACGCCGAAGTCGAGCTTGAGACATCACCTCTGCAGGTGGTGTGTGTACCAAGTTTTCAGGTTGATCTTCCTCAGGTATCGCATTGGCTAGGTCTGCTGTTTGTTGGTTACGTATTGTCCTTGCCGCTGCTCCAATACCGCTGCTGCTGGATGCTGCTGCTTCTGGTAGATGTTCTCCGCCATCTCCATTGCCCACAGCCACTCCTGGTCCTGTTTCACTTGCCACGTCCGTTGGTGTCGGGGTTGCATCTGGCACCGGTGGATCTCCGTCATCTCGACTCCTGGATCTTTCATGGTACCTTTCATCTCGACCTCCCCCTGCTCCATCGCGACGATTCATCATAACCCTCATCTGAGGTACATTACTTTCCGGCTTCCTTTCCCGAGCCGCCGCCACGCACAGCACTGTAGCTCCTGCCAACGTCAACGCATCTCCTGCTTCTCCTTGACATTGAGCTCCCCCGGCTATCAAGGCTGCCCCTGCTGTTGCGAGCTTGATTCTTTCCTTCTCATCTTGTTCAACCTGTTCTTCCACACCTGATGCGATTCGCATGCATAGATCTGTGATGAACTTTTCTTGTGACTGTCCAACTAGAGCCTTAGTCATCCCGTCAGCCACCAGCTCATCCCCCCTCAAATGCAATAAAATCCATCCACCTGACGTCACAGCATCTCTCAAGGCATGAGAGCGAATCCTCAAATGTCTCGTTCTCCACGATGCCGCTGCTCCTCCTTTTGCCAGTGATATGGCTCCCAAATTGTCTGCATACATCACCCGGGTCAACTCCTCCACCGGATGTTGTTGCACTTCTGCTACCAGTGAACCCACCGAATTTCCCAGAACCAATGCCTCGCACATCGACACCAATTCAGATTCCGTAGTCGATAAGGTTGCGAAAGCCTGACGGCTGGAGCTCCATGCCACGGGACTCCCCCCATAATAGGCCACCAATCCTTGTACACTACGACCTTTACCTCCGGTAGCATAGGAAATGTCAGTGAACACTTCCAACGTCTGTTGGGTCCTTCTTTGTAACAGATTCTCTCTTGGGCCCCATTCACATAAGGTTCCATAATGCAATCCTCCTGGCTGGTGCTTGATGTACCTCATCACCAGACCACCAATGTGGATGGCAGTCAAAGGGTCCTTCGTAGATAGCCGGCTCATCACATTCACATGCACTGCAATATCTGGCCGCGACCTTGTAGATAGCCATAGTAAGGCTCCTGTTACGGCCTGTGCTTGTTTCACATCCTCTTGTTGAAAAGGCTTCACTTCATCCTCTTCATCCGGGATTCGGTACATGACATTCTTCAACGGTTGGTCCACACCCCACTTGTCCAGTACCTCCTTCTCATAGTCCACTTGGTTGATCACATAGCCGTCGCTCTTTTTCCAGAATTGCATTCCGCAAAAATGTGCTGAATTTGTCTCCGTTGCCATCTCGAGCTTTGACACCTTCCACTTGTTGGCTATTGCTTCATAGGCATAGCTCATCGTCTCCTCTGATGCCATCAGTAACACGTCGTCCACGTAAACTGTCATCAGTCCAACCCACTCCTTCTTACCGTTGACCTCTTCCACCAATCTCCATAGATTCGGCTCCTTCGTTGCTTCGAACCTTCCAATCCTCTTTTGGTTGGTGGTAGATCTCTTCCATGTCAACGTCGGAATAGTTTGATCTCTGTAACTTGCCCAGTCTGCCGGGCTATGTACCAGGCCGTACAGCGCCTGCTGCACCACCCAAACCTGATCGCTGGTTGCCAATCCCATCTGCTTGAAAATCCCTGGAATCTCCATTGCGATCAACGTTTTCCTCTGAGGTCTCGGTGCATGCAAGAAAGCTCCACTCACATCTGTGACTCCTAGCTTCCAACCTCTATTTGCTGCCTCCCGCACTGCCACACGTATCGCCGTTCCGTCACATCCTCCTGCATAGAGCTCTTCCTTGGTGATGTCCTGCTTGTTCTGGTAGTTTCCACAGATCACCGCTCTTGCTCGATGTTTTCCTGACTGGGCTTTGATCGTGTAGACCATCTTGCCTGGCAGAATTTCCAGTTGTCCTTCTGGAGCCATCTCTCTCAACTCGCTCTTTCTTACTGGTTGCACCGCCTTTTTGTCTTCCACTAATGACTTGTACTCGTCAACCACAGCCTCCTTCCAATCTTGCAGATTTGCTTGCACTTCCGCTGCCGGTACCGTTCTTGTCACCAAGAAACTCTGTTCTTCTTCCTCTTGATCCTTTTGACACTGAATCAAGTCCTGTTCCAC
>OMLO01003624.1_pt1 | contig 12752 bp, 12 predicted proteins | sample 1674811 | NCBI WGS metagenome assembly OMLO01 (sample SAMN06265003, study PRJEB25207) | coral metagenome | isolation source: Coral host | place: Mexico:La Bocana,Puerto Morelos, Mexico | collected 2008-11-13
CACTTTTCCTTCTGTAGCTAAAGCGCTATGCAAATGAGCAAAAATGTAAACAATGACGTCAGCAAGGATCCCCCTATATAGTTGGGTATATGGACTGCTTTATATAAACTGTTACTTGCAAACAGATTGCAAATCTGGCCGCATGAACCCTGTTGTACATTTTTTTTATTTTGTTTAGCTCAGCAGTGTTTATTGAGCAAACAGTCTATTCATTATTTTGTTCACCATACATCGTGCCGGCATCTGTAGAGGCTTATCTACAGCTGCACGTTGAAGACCCGGTTTTTTTTTCGGTTGCCGACGTTTAGTTGAGAAACTATGGCACTAGTGTTATGTTTAGTAATTTAAGTAATTTACCAATAATGGCAAGGACTTAGTAGTTTTTTTTTTGTTAATTTCTCATGCGAATTCTTGTTATCATTGCGGACCTATTTGTAATTTGTTGGGTTTCTCTTGTCCAGCAGTACCAGCCAACATCGTGACTGCGCCCATAAACACTCCGGCCAAAGTTTCCAGTGACGTCACGATCACGTGTATGGCTGTAGGGAATCTGCCAATTGACGTAACGTGGTTTAATGGAAGCAGAAAAATGACAGACAGCTCTCGAGTCAGCATAACAGATAATGTAGAAACTAAGCATTACAGGGTTAACAGTACACTGGTTGTCAAAAGCCTGATTATACAGGACACCAGAGAGTACTCGTGCAGGGTTACCAACCGGTTTGGAAGTGACACAAAGACATTTCTAATCATAGCTCAACGTAAGAAAATACTTGATATATTGTTTGTTACGTTCACCCACTAGGTAGTTGTCTTTTGAGTTATAGAGGTAGAGGGAATGATTTTATACACCGCACAGGTCTATGTTGGAAAACTAAATGTCGATGACTTTCCAGTTTTTCTACTCAGACTTTGCTTCTTCTTGTTTTACTTCATTGGCAATTTTAGACCTTAGAAAATTTTGTCGACAATTTACAAATTAACTCCAATAGGTTGAACTGCACTCCCAAATACCAAAACGCTACTATTGAGGCGAGGACAAAATTAACCTTGCAACTGGTCGCCTACTGTAAACTGACCGTGCGTTATAATTATTCGCATCCCGCCTCCCAATGTTGTAAGAAGTTGAAATTATGCCTCATTTGTGCGTCAGGTGGCTGCACACTTAAACACGATTCATCCTTCATTCGAACTTTAGAATTATTTCAAAGTATTTGAATTCGTTGTTTAATTCGCTGACTTATTCAATATTTTTCTTCACCAATTATCACAGAAAAACCATCGCCTCCTTCGAAACCGGAAGTGAAAGAAGTGACCGCGCGGTCAATTTTTCTTACATGGGCTCCAGGATTCGACGGTAACGCGCCGATCGCCGAATACACTGTAGAATTCAAACTAAGTACAAACAGCTGGCAGGAAAGCGAGAAACGAGTGGTGAAACTATCCACTGGTCTGCTTGTTGATGGGCTCAGACCAGCGTCTAACTATGACTTACGTGTTTACGCGGAAAACAGACGGGGAAAAAGCGAAGCGAGTCGTTTAACAACACATTTAACCTTGGAGGCTGGTAAGCGACATTCTGAAGTTGTTCTTGTTGTTCTTTTTAGTGTGATCCGTAACTTCTTTGAAATCGGAAAAGCTATAGGCTGAACAGGCTCGTGAACGCATACCGCCGTTACGTTTTGTGGAAAAATCTAATTTTGGGTACGTATCTTGGCTTACAACCATTTTAAAAATATGGAAATGTTGGTGGAGCAACCGAGGCTATTTGGAATCACTTTAGCCGAGACCTATTGTTAAACGACACTGCGGCAGCAACCTGAGTTGTTCTCGCGCTTGATGAACCAAAATAATAGTTAATTAATAGTTAATTAATAGGCAATTTTACATTTGTGTGCTCAATTACTTGTCTTATGAATGAGGCTCGGCTATAGGTGTCCTTGCTTTGATACAAACCTCTTGCTTTCACGCGAACATGTGAGCATTAGAATAACTTAATTAACAGAAACAAACCAGTGAGGTCACAGAGTATCACAAAACAAGCTCACCTCCAGCCTTGCTGACATTCAAAGGCCAGGTTACCGAGAGGACAACTGTAAAACTAGGAACCGTTGACTAGGTCTAGAATAATAGTATATTTCGAAACTCACTGCTCCTTTACTCGGTTATGCCGAGTTTTATGATGACGTGCGTTCTATTTTACACTCTTTTTTTACATTTTTTTTTTTTACATTTATATTTTATAAGAATATCGAGGCTGAAATTTGCGAAACTTTAAGAATATTTAAGAAAATATCTGAGGCTAATATTTTGCCTGAATGTAATTTTGTGTGTTGATTTTAGCTAAACCGTATAAAATTCTTCGTGTCTCTAAACGGCTTGTATGTTGGATGCTAATAGGTTTTGTGCGTAATATCAGACTTTGATGCCTGCAGGCCGAGTCCAAAATTGCACTATCCAGACACCAAAAACATTTGAAAACAGTAATGCCATACGCTGTAATATTTTCAAGTTCGGACTAAATTGGCAGAATAATACCGAAAAACAATATTCTTGTAGAGAAGAGAGTGTATGATGAGATCTTACTCGTAACACTAACAAGAAAGCATTTTTTTCAGCTCCATCAAAGCCACCTGAACTCGTGAATGTCACTGCAATCTCGTCCAAGAAGATTTACGTGCAATGGAAGGTAAGAAGTGAATCGAGGTTTTCACGCGTATGAAATTTGCAGTGCTAGATTCAAGCAATCAGTTGCATCTCTTTTTCGGCACCGAATGCATTTCTGTCTAAAGTATTTAGCCGTCTAAGACTTTATGGGCCTACACTGACTAGACACTTAGTTGTCGACAACTATTTGTCGACAACTACGTTTTTACCGGACTATTGAAACATGACACACATTTGAGCATGCGTATTCTATGTTTAGAATGCGTAGTGAACGCTAGTTACTATTTAATCTCGAGGGCCCTATGTTTGTTCATTTGACGTATCGCTGGAACTTTTGCAAAAATTAAACGCCACTTGAACGTTCGGTAGGGAGGTTTAAGCTTAAGCTAATCTATTCAACTTTTTTGGCCATAACAAAGGACAAGAAGTATCCCAGAGCACAGACTGTGGTCAGTACGAAAAGAAACCTTTTAATACGATTCAATTTATTTTGTACAGCCTCCTCCTGTTTCAAGCAGAAATGGCGTGATTCGAGGATACTTTGTGCTTTACAAACAAACGAACAAGATCTATAGAGGAAAAAACTTAACAGTGAAAGGAGGGGAGAAAAGGAGTTACGTCATCGGTAACCTTGATCCTTACAAAGCATACATCATAGAAATTGAGGCGTTTACACGCGCTGGAGTAAGCCCGAAGGGAAGGGCACAAGAGGAAGTGGTCACACATGAAGACGGTAGGCTCACTGCCTTCTTAAATCATTTACACTCTGATGCATTTGCAGATTAGTTGCTTAATCTTGATAATAATCGACCAAAGCCTATACGATCTAAAATTCTCATGCTACAGAATACGCTCTCTTCAAGTTCTGGATCGGATGCACTGATATCCTGCGAGAAAACCTCTCATTCAATATTATTGACTTCTCTCTATCCCTAGTTCCCAGTCAACCTCCCCACTCTGTCATAATAAGAGTGCTTAGCTCGCAAAGCATGGAGGTTACGTGGAGTAAGCCGCCGACGAACGTCATCAACGGCAAACTTCTGGGTTATAGAGTGTATTATTACAGCACAAAGAACCCGGATCGAGTCTTCAATCGCACGGTCACGAAACCGGATGAGAGAAATGTAACTCTAACAGGACTTCATAAGTTTACATCTTACAGAGTCAGAGTCGTAGCGTTTACTCGTGTGGGAGAAGGTGTTGCAAGTCTTCCAAAAGGAGGAACAACGCTTGAAGACAGTAAGTGTGATAGAAATGTGTTGTGGGCATTTGTCCAACAGGTTCTATTCAACAATTACATTATAAGCATAAGATCTCTATCGCGTGATAGAGACGGCAAACGATCTAATTGCTTTAGTTTACGACATTTACTAGTTGTTCAAAGCGTCGTCGAAATCCTATTCACAGACACTTCGAAAAGAGATACGAGGCTCCGCACCCCTTTGTTAACAATCGCAAACTGCTAAGGTACTCACTATCTACAGTTTAATAGGAGAACGTCATTTAAACAAAGATTCGTCAGACGTGCCATAACGTAAGGCGGTTTTCGAACTGGTTTTAAAAAATCCAATCAGCTCGAAGGCTTCAAAGCTAACCTGTACAGAGCGTGTGTTTGCCCATCTCTGAACAAAATCACAGTGCACGGGCCTTTTGACACACTGTATCACGACATATATATAAAAACAGCCGAAACTATACTGGGCAATAAGTCAGATATATTTACGCATTGCGGTTCTATTTTTTCCGCATTCCGGTTCGAGCAACACAGGTCACCTTACTTAAGTTTGACAGTGCTGGTTAAAGAGAAGTTGAATGAGGCTTTTGGTTGAAAAAAGGGGAAAAACATTAATGGGTCCACAAAATGTACATTCTATCTAAGTATTTTTCGATTATACCGAGTTTTTTTATTTTCTTTTTTACCCTTGCATGATTGCGTTATTATAAATTTTCTGTTTCAGTTCCCGGACCACCAAGTAGAGTCCAGGCCATCCCGGTCTCCAAGCAGACAATTCGTACTATCTGGGACCCACCTGTGGAGCCCAATGGCATTATAAGAACATATCTTCTCTACTACAGTAAGACGGTCAGCGACCCGCTTCTTATAAACTCCAACAAAGTTACAGAGCTTAGAATAAGCGGAAATACCACGTCAAAATATCTCACATGGCTGGAGTCGGATACGGAGTATTTCTTCTGGGTTAAAGCAAGTACCTCGGTCGGAGTAGGAAACGCATCAACTGTTGTCAGACAAACAACGAAAGATAAAAGTAAGTGCACACGCGTGTAAGACTCTGATGAGTACAGGCAAGTCTTAACTAAGGGACGGACCATTATTCTTTTACAGTGAGGTGCCGGGCAGTTTTCTGGGAAATATTTTCCTCGCCTTAAGTAGTGCTAGAAGCCCATCACCAGGACCTTGCAGTTACCCCATATTCCTGTTACGGCGTTTTCACAGACCGATCTATTTTAGGTTTGATATCACCGTAAATTCAGACCCCGGAAGGAACCTCAGTGACTAACTCAGCACAAGCACGGACGTAATTTTTAACTAACTTTTTGACTGACAAAGAGAAAAACAGCTATTTATTTTTTCTTACCGACGCGCGCTCCTGTCGGGAAAAGACGCATACAAATAGACTGACTGTAAAAATGCCGTGACAGGCTTAGTTTCAGAATTGCGCTCTTCTAGTGATGGGCTCCTGGCTCTGCATGGGTGATGTTTTTTGTTGGTCAATAGCTTCGGCAATAATTTTTATTTAGCATCAGAAAATAAGACCTAGATAGTTCCTCTCCCTCTTCCCCCCTTCGCAAGAATGTTTCCCCCCCCCCCTACTCTCAAAAAAAGAAATGGTCCAACCTTGAAGGTGCAAGGGAAAAGCCCTGGCAACGAGGTTGGAAATGGTCCACCCCTAATATATTGTTATTTTCGCACCCCTTATAAGTCTGCACTTGATCAGTTGGGACCTTTAAGAATGATTTCATTACCAAGGAGCCTTGGAAATACCTAACATTACTAGTTCTATGTGCTCGAAAGGCCAGAAGAACACATCTAATGAAAGTCGACCATCACACTGAACTGTCGCTGGGTCTTAAGCCCTGTCCAAACGGAGTCGCAAGTTCTCAACTTGCGTCTACTTGCGACTCCGTTTGGACAGGGCTTAACTTTTTCCATCTCGAACTAATCGCGTCATTTAAAAATCGGTTGCAACTTTCAGCATATATCAATGTGTGCTTTCTATCCGACCTATTATTTCAGTTTGACTTTCCGGAAATTTCCGATGTCGAATGGAACATCGTTTTCCGATATTTCCGGAAACGGGAAAAGAACCTCGCGAGGTTTAGCAAAATGTTCCAAAATATTCTTACCACTTTCGAATTTGCGACATTCTCGGTCGAGCGGTTCGCATTTTGAAAATTCAACAAATTTTGGATTTTCTAGGAAATTTTCGTACCATATTTCGAAAGTTTTAGAATTTTGGGTTGAGCTGCCAATGTCTGGCTTGTAGCTGATTTTCGAACTGCTTAAAAACATGTAAACTCCTGTAAGCGAGTTTCAGGTTTGATTCGATCAGACGAGAAATTTTCTCGTTGACTTGTCCTAAACTTGTCACATACGATGAAGTTGTCCCGTCTTGGATCTCAGTGTGTGTTCATTTGAGCTGGGAAATATTAAGTGTCTAAAACCATAATTAACTGAAAATGCTACAAATAGAATCATTAACTGAATATACTACAAATAAAATCACATTCCAGACCGGTCTCCCACTGGGCAATTCAAAATTTCCGACAACCGACCCGGATCCTCTAACAATTTGATACTCCCCGGTGTTCAGAAAAGACTTTGCTTCTAAACTTTTGAAGAGGTATCATAAGAAAAGCTGTTAATCCCTGGCCAAAGGGATCGCAAGTAGACGCAAGTTGAAAACAGTATACTATTGAAAGTATTGAAATGGGTTCTTTTGTGACTTGGGTGTTCTTGTGAGTCCGTTTTGCCGGGCTTTAAACCTTATTATAATAAGAAAATATCTTTTTCGCCGATATTCCTATCCTAAAATAAAATCGTTCTGTCTTCAGTCCCAGCAAACATCTTTCACGACAGTTTGCCCGTTACCCTCGCTACACGTTCGACATCCGCCATTTTGGACTGTGAAGCCTATGGCTACCCTAAGCCCTCAGTCATGTGGTACAGCAGTGGTCGTGAGCTGAGCGACAGCAACAAGTACCTACAGCTCACTAACGGTTCCCTGAAGATCATGGATGTTCGAGAACAGGACGCTGGGGAGTACGAGTGTACGGCAAGTAATAAGCTTGGAAGGAAAACTGTGAAAAGAAAACTTCAAATAAGAAGTGGGTGATAAACGTTTTGATGAATTTTTAAAGTAGTGGCTAATTTCTTGTTTATGATATCAAAACATAGACGTGTTTTGCAAGTATAGAGTTTACAGCAAACAGAAAACTCAGACATTTTCCCCTCAAAACTAAAATAAACCCAACACAAAAATAGTAAAACAAAGTTTGCCTCAGATATCATTCCAGGTTCGATTTCGCCGCTCCCTCCAGACTGGTCTACGAGTCTAATATCATTCTTATTCTTCCTAATATTGACCATCATAACAAAAGGCAAGGTTTGGCTTTAGGTGTATGTGAATCTTAACGTACATTTTTACAATGATATATAACCACTCAGTATTTCATAATGAATGTTACCAAGTAAGGGAGCAAGTTGCGTTATCACTTAGCACTATCTCAAGTCTTTTCTAGAGCTGACATGGTTTACTCTTTCATGAATTATCAAAAAGAGATCTTTAAACGTCTTTTTCTCTTTTTGTTCCTTTTAAGCCCCGCCATTACCCCCGACAGTAATCAACTTCAACGTCCTCGCAGACACGCCTGCTCTCAACATCACATGGCGCGCGTGGGATGACGGGAATAGTCCTGTGACCATGTTTATTCTTGAGTACAAAGTCAATGACAGAGACTGGAAAGTTCAATACATCATCAGTAATATCAATTATTATGTCTTACACGAAATTGACTTCAACAAAGTGTACTACTTCAGAATTTCCGCACTGAATGCCGTCGGGAGGGGAAAACCCAGTCAAGTTCTAAAAGTTACGTTTGAAGGTGAGTAAAGTTGAAAGATTGCAGTGCTGTAGTAATTTTTATGTAATTTGCCGTGTTTCATTGGGCCTGTGAGGAGACACGTCAAGTTATTTTCGTGAGGAGTGGTAGTAAGCTGTGACCGTTAAGGACCCCAATACGGCCACTCGGGGATGTGAAAGAACGCAAAGATTTCAGTCAAGTCGTAATTGTTTGCTGTTTGAACTTTGAAACGTCGTCGCAAACGTTTCAATTTTTAAACTTTTAACAGAATGTTTTAAGGTTCTCAGCAATTTTTCCGCAATTTCTATAGTTAAATTATTGGCAAACCTCATTCCTCTACGGATTCTCAATTAGATGGAAAAACTCCAATAGTCACAAAGGAGGAAGTGGAAGAACCTGATCCAACAGCAGGCAGTAGGGGACAATTTTATCGCAATCCTACATTTCTCGGCGTGTTAATCGGCGTTAGTGCGTTGATTGTTGTGGTTATCGTGTGTTTACTGCTGGTGGCCTTCAGAGGAGGACACATAAGCCTCGACAAACTTCACGGTGAGTGCTGTTGATCAACACTGACTGGAATATTTCTTCACTGATTATCAAGCAGATTAGTCATGGCACGATATAAGAATGTCTTTCAGTCTTTGATTATTAATTTTAAGGCGAGTTCGGAGACCAAGTTCTAGGGGCTTCCTTTAGTTTTTGGAGGTCATGATGCTTCTTTCGTAAAATTTCTTGTTACAAGTCAGAGGTACATGTCCATTTAGCTGGACATATCAAGTCAATGCATGAACTGTTCCTAAAATGTGGAAGTGGAACGTTACTGACTTCATACAAAACTGTTTTGATAACGTTAACAATTTTCGTTTTTTTTTTTACTTGTTTTTGTCAGACTGGAGGAAATACTGGAAGGAGAGAATGTTCCGAGGGCAACTTCAAATACAACAAGGAGATTACGATCAGAGGTAAATTCCTCTTTCTGTTGGCCATACATTTCCTTTTATGTCAGTATGGAGAAATTAGTGGTATCAGTATCATGAAATCATCAGTGATCTGAGCTTGTCGTTAATAAAAGTCAAACTTGGAGTGTGCAATTCCCAAAAAATATGGCTAACACCAAATGTCAAGAAAACAATTTAATCCTCCCTGAGAAACGTTTTGCTGCTAATATCATGACAGAATGTCACACAGATATCATATCGTATAACTGCAGTAACTTTGTACACCTTTTCCAGACAAAGCAATCCTGACCAATCAGAAGGTAGCCCTTCAACCAATGGTAACCTGGCAGATTCATCGTCGTCCCTTGAACCAATCCGCTCGTCACATGGCTCTGAAATCAGCCTGCCCAGAAGTATGCTGCGCAATCATTTCGCGCAGGAGACTATAATGGAAGAGGAATACCCACCTCCACCCCCACCGTATCGCTCAGGGGCCCCCGGCCAGCCCCCTCCCCACGAGGGAAGCTTTAGTGACACCTCTTCGGAAGGAAATTTTGTTCAACCTGTCTATCATCGGCCCACTCTTCACGACACAGATTCAGCGGCGCGTTCGCGGCGTTTCATGGAAACAGACGATCATGGTACTTACCCCAGTTCGCACACCGCGCAGAGATCATTGAACGGAACGCCGGGTATCGGAATTTTGGGATTCCGCGGGCATGCTGACGGCGGCTCTGAACTTGATACAGCTAGCATATCACGAGCAATGGAATCTAACATTGACTTGCGTCACTCGGCCGCTGCCAGCAGGTTGAGCCGCGCCAGCAAAAGCCGAGGTCAGAGCCAGGAACTTGTTTATTCCGTGTATTCCCAAAGTCCTGCATCCGGGATCTCAAGAGCACGTGACTCGGGCCTAGGACCTTCACGGAATGATCTTTGTCGAACAAGTCTCAATTCCAAGCGAGGTTCCAGCCAAGTAACACCTGTAATAAGAGCAGTGCAGACGCCACAGCGCAGAGAGTCAGAGTCATCAAAGGAATGTAGCCCTTACCACATGGGCTATGACAGGACCCGAGCATCACGTGACCCACGTGCGTATGATTCGGCTTCATCAGAATACAGTTCGTCACGTGACGAGCTCATATCAGCACTTGAGTTTGGAAAACGTCATAATCTCGATAAATATTATGGGATACCTACGCTGGAAACCACGTCGGTCTCGTCCAACACAACGAACAGTAGTGATCAAGATGGAATATGCAAGTTTTCGGCTAGTCCCAGGCCTTTAGGGGATGGCTGTTATGCGCCCACCCCAGTACATGCTCCACCATTTAATCCGAGGTCAAGATCACGGGGGAATGAGAACTACATTTATGTTCTTGACCCACGCCGACGTGGGGGAGATCGAGGCGTGGTCCCTGTCACATCGAAGCCCAGTGGCTCGATAGTTTGACAAAAACACTAGTTGGTAAATATGTCATTAGCGTCAAATTTATATTAGTGGTAGAACTCAGAAGACGAAAATTCCTATTCTAACATCCAAAATAGAAACGATTTGCAGTTTTACGCGCAGTGAAACATTTCATAGAGAAATAAATAAAAATGTCTTTGCTTAAAAACATAGGCGTACTGTTTCCAATGGTTCCACAAAGAGCCGTCTTAAAATATTCTTGAGCTTTTCGTACGACGAAGAATTAAGGGTCGTTTCAATACAAATGGAAGTCGATAAACATCTTACGTGGATACGATAAAGTGAAGTCGTTTAGTAGCAAAAGTGAACTAGAACGGATATCCTAATGAAAGTCTTTCATCTTCGCATCGCATACGACAGCGATCGATCGAAAGAACGTTACCCCAGAACGAAAAAATGTTTGTGTCTTAAAGTTTTGTATCGAATTGACTTCAGTTTGTGTGGAATCGACTTCGACTTGCATCAAAACGACCGCAATTGGCTGTTTCTTTTGTGAGTTTCTGATTTTACTAGGCTGTCGATCGAGGTCATGAAGTATCCGAGGTTTCAAAATAAGGTTTGAAAAGTTTCATCAGAAGTGAGAATTGTGAATTGTGAATTTGAGTGCGTTTGAACAGCACTCATACTATCGAGCATTGTTTTTTTTTCGGGCGATAACATCACCTCCCCCCTTCTCCCAAGTTCAAAGTACGCCTATGCTTAACAAGCTTGCAGCTTTTGACAGCTAGCTCAGTTTGGTTTGTGATAATGCACAGAAAATAATAAAAACTTAATATATTTATAATTATGATATTGATGCATGCTCGTATCACAAAAAAGGAAAAAAAAGTACTAAAATTCAACGAGTTTAAAAATGCATTTTAACCGATTGTCAAATAAACTAAGTTATATCTCAAAGTTTGACAGGACTTTTGATCGTCGGTGCCTTCTTTTGTCCGAATTATTTATTATTTTACAAGACGCGGTATGTGAAGAGAGAATTCAAACATCTGGAATCAAGGAGCAGAAATAACATTTAAAAAAATACATATATATAGATATATGCCAAATAAAATAAAGATAAATTTTGAAAGAGATTACAAAGATAACACAAAATAGAATTAATATAAGTCATATAAAGAACGTCATTTGCCATATAAATATATTTCAGGTTAGAATTTTCAGAAGAAAAAAGGTAAAGTGCATTTCATCGACTTCAAAATGGAATAAATAAGCATGTTTTACCTCTCTTTCATGTACATATCGCTATTGCGTTAAAGAAACACGATGTTATTATTATTGTGCCAAACAAATTAAAAAAAAATCAAGAACTATCGAGCATGTTGTGACTAAGTACTCCATCGAACGGAGCTTTTTACGCCACACCACAAGGAAGAAATTTGGAAACGGCAATTTCACTCTGAAAATGCATCAAATGTTTTCCGTGTACATTACGCAAATGAATATATGAAAGATCATATATTTGAACTGCGGAGAAAGATAAGAATTTATGATTGATCGTTACAGTTACACACACTGCTGCAGCAGTTGTGAAATTAAAGCTTGAACTGAAATGCAGGCCTGAACGGGATTCGAACCCGTGACCTCAGGCTCTGCGATATCGGTGCAGTGCTCTACCGATTGAGCTATCAAGCCATCTGGGAACTGGTCATTTTGTGAGCTCGTAATATACCCGTAGAAGGTGAAAAATGTAAATGCATATATGAAATATCATAGTTCAGGTGCTGATCACCGCTGGAGCCAATATAGTGCTCTACAATGAAGGAGCTGTTATAACAAATTGCATTAGTGGGCTACTCCATAAAAAAACTCCATAAACTTAAACTCCATATGCACGGCAAGATCTGAGTAGTCCATTAATGTAATTTGTTATGAAAGATCATATATTTGAACTGCAGAGAAAGAAACGAATTTATGATTGATCGTTACAGTTGTACACACACTACATAAGCTGTTGTGAAATTAAAGCCTGAACGGGATTCGAACCCATGACCTCTGCGATACGGGTGCACTGCTTTACCAACTGAGTTATCAAGCCATCTGGGAGCAGGTCACATTGTGAGGTCGTAATATACCCGTAGAAGGTGAAGAATACAAATGAATATATGAAAGATCATATATTTGAACTGTAGAGATAGATACGAATTTATGATTGATCGTCACAGCTACACATACTACTTTGAGAGCTGTCGTGAAATTATAGCCTGAACTGAAATTCAGGCCTGAATGGGAATCGAACCCATGGACTCTGTGATACGGGTGTAGTTCTCTACCAACTGAGCTATCAAGCCATCTGGGAACTGGTCACATTGTGAGTTCGTAATATACCCGTAGAAGGTGAAGGTGGAATTTAAAAACGCATCAATTACGTACAATGGTCATTTTGAATTTGTGTTTGAGGAAAACGCGGGCTGAGAAATTATCATTATATCATAGATACTGAGATTTCCTCACGAAAAAAAGATTACGTAAAAATGATACGTAAAATGCATCAGTCAATAGGAAACGCGAACGATGAAAACTCACTAGTGAAAAAACGTCGTTCGTCCTATCACAAACGCGAACGACGAAAA
>OMLO01003625.1_pt1 | contig 12750 bp, 19 predicted proteins | sample 1674811 | NCBI WGS metagenome assembly OMLO01 (sample SAMN06265003, study PRJEB25207) | coral metagenome | isolation source: Coral host | place: Mexico:La Bocana,Puerto Morelos, Mexico | collected 2008-11-13
GATTATTATTCCATTGGTTTATTTGTGGTGACAAAAATAACAGGGGGAGGGGTGTGGAAAATTGGGTGGGGGTGGGTTGTCATCTTCTGAACCACTGAAAATGGTCAATTTGGTCATAGTATTGGTCATTTCAAATATGAAATGGCTCTTCTTTGTGGTATACTACAGCAGAAGTTTCAAGACTGTGCGGGACAATGTTGGCGGATCGTGGAGGGCATACAATTTGTGTATACTAATACTACAGACATTTTTCATAAGGGCAATATTCGTGCCGACGAATTTAAGTATTAAACACCAGATATAGAAACTCGAACCCGTGGATCTCATGACTTTAACTGTTATGTTATTAGCACAGGAATAACGATGTATTTAAGTACTGTTATTTTCCTAGAGCTGTCAGAGAATGGAATAGCCTCCCCTCTGATGTTGTAGCCTCAAAATCTTTACAAGTCTTATTACAAGTTTAGCTGGTTAGATATCACTAATGTTTTTATTTGTTTATTTTTTTACTATTATCTATTTATTTATTATTATTAATTTATTTATATATTTTTTGTGTAGCTTTATATTACATTCGTCATTTTAATTCTTATGTTAACACGGTAACTGTATATAGTTTCTGCTGACTCAATAAATGTAGAATGTGGAATAAGATTTATCAGATATCTCCGACCATTTTCCGAAGATCTTGTCACTGGCTTGATGTAGATTTTCAAAGCATTCTTTACGTTTTCAGGTAATCGTAACATTTCGGATCGGCTGGCGAAGATCGTTCGGTTCCAGCACGTTTTGTGACCAGGGCATTATAAGCTCAGGACAGCTGATTGGCATAAATGATGACTTAAAGTGCCGAGACCGCTGCTACGGAGACGTCGGGAGCTTGTTTTTCAGATGCACGGATTTCAGTATAAATGAAGACTGGACAATTGGCACCAATAGTTTTCAATATACCTTTCCAATTCCCGTAGTTTTACCTCGCTACTATCAAGTCAGGTTAGTGGTGAACTTTTAATGAAACAACATACAAGTAGCTATATTTCCATGATCATAAATTCCTGGCACCTTGCATACCGTCCATATTGTCTACGTAATGCATCCGAGAGTCCGATTCTTAGGGCCCTACTAGGGAATTTTCCTTCCGAGTCCGTGAGCGAGCTCCGAACAAAAATGATCAAAGGCCAATATTTGGCCACAGTGTGACTCTAGTAAGTAGTTTATTGTATGACACTCAGGCCATACTTGTTTTTTTTTTTCCTTTTAAAGTCAATTTACGGGAAAAATTGTTTTTAAGGTGGTTCAAATCTATTTCCAGCACTTTCCAAGAGGTAAATTTTGATGGGTCGTTAAAACCACTTTTTATTAGTTGATACAAAATAAAATGGTAGTAAAAAAAGACTGTTTGATTCAGTTTTTGGACATGTTGCTATCAATTTTGTGACGCAACTGGTCACCATAGCAACAACACTACTTTCTTAAAACCCTCCAAAGAGTTACTCATACTTTATATTGCTTCTACTAAAGGACTTTAAGAAAAAAAATTATTGATCCGCAGCTACGAGGGCACTAACTGGATTCCCCTGGTACATGATTCATATGCTTCATGGCAACTGCGCATGTACGTGAATCTCACCGTGCGAAATGACACCGGACGTATGAACACATCTCCGGTAACGACAATGACGCCAATAGTACGTTTGAAATTTGGATGCAACCACACCATTTTTATCCCAGGTATGATTCTTAGAGGCCTGTGTTTTTCCCGTTTGGCTGCGTCTAAGCCACCCCATCTAATAATAATTTCTCTTTATTTGCTTGCCTGTTTCGCTGTTTGTCGATCTTTCTTCGATCTCTTGTCCTTATGGGCTCCCAACGGATCGTTTCGGTAAATAATCTGCTCGGAAGGGCCTTACTGAATCTCCTCTGATTGTCACCTCCCAATTTATATTCGCTAATAATATTATCAATTGTTAATATTGATATTAATTAGTAATATTATTAATATTTTTATGGCTTTAAAACACTCGAGATAGCTCAAAACAGCGTTTTAAAACCCCAGTCCCTGGTCAGTATAATGAAAACATATATATTGAGTTATAGAAACACGAGTGAAAGTTTGGGAGAACGAGAAATGCTGTGGGAACACGAGTGTTTCCACATCTTTTTCGAATTCTCCCAAACTTTCATCATTGTTTTCATAACTCTATAGAAACACGGTACATGTGTTCTAGTGGTATATAGTGTAGTAGACAATACCGTTTTTCCAGGTGACCATATCTAGCCTCACGTGCTCGGCTAGACATGGTCACTTGGAAAAACTGTATTTGTCTACTACACTATATACTACTTGTATCTGTAACAAGACAAGAGAGAGTTCGACATGTTAGACACAACACCGTCTTTGTTATACCGTAATGAAAAGAGCAACAAACACGTGTGCGTGGTTAATGCGTGGCAGGAAAGAAAACTGCGGAAAGAGCTATGTGGGCGAGTATTGCAAGCAGCACAACTATCAGCTCAAGAAAGGTGGGGAAATGCCAACCCTGTGTAGCGGCTGTGGAGTTGGTGTGTTTTGTGATTACCGTCTTTGTATTTCTTGCGGCGGGATCGCATTTAAACAACGGTTAATCCGCAAAGACAAAAAAGCAAAGAAAACTTTCGAACTTGTCTTGCAAGAGCTGAAGGAAACTTAACTAGAGAAATGAAAACCTGGTGTTATATCACAACTCTAAATGTCTTCTTCCTCAAACCAAAGTCTGGAAGAAGAGCTTGCAAGAATCGATCTAGAAGCGTTGGAAGAAGAACTGTCGAAAATCGATCCAGCCGCGTTGCGATATTTGTTGGAGCAAACAGCCCCAGCTGTTCGAAAGATTGTTCAGAACGTGCTGGATGAACCGCTCCCCCAAGAAGCGCAGGAGAGTTTAGAAAAAATTTTGCAACCGAAACCCTATGAACGCCTTAAGAAGAAAAACAAAAGAATGGACAGAAAGATGGAAGAGACTTTGAGGCTGTTTGACCCTTTTTCAGAACAACTAATTCGAGTGTCCTTTTCTCGTTACGATGAAGAGAGCGCTGCGATGGTCGACGGGAAAAAGAAACGGGAGAAGAAAAAGGTCGGAGGTATGTAAGATGGCGGTACTCTAGATGTCTAGAAAGAAGTATTGCACCGAGAGCGATGGCGGCCATTGAAGAAAGGGTTAACGTTGCGTATTATTTGAAGTACAGCTATTCTTATTTATTGCTTCACAAAGATAAAAAAAGATGTGGGTACAGGAATGCTGGACATTCTTCGGAAACGCTCCATTCATAAGAGAAAACTATGAAGCGGAGGAATATCTAGAAAAGCAAGAGAAAAAGCGCTTGTAAAGGGCTTGAGTTCAGATGCCCTCAACGAAATGGAAATTCTTAAGATTTCATAAAGTTGATGTGAAAGTTGTGCTTTCAAGTTCACCGTTACTGGGAACAGGACTGTTACCAGAATGGTTGAGAAACCTTGCACATGGTCTTGCTATGGTGGCTCTTGATTCTTACGAAGATAATCTTTGTCTATGGCGATGTATCGCTGTCCATCAAGGCGCGCGTGTAGATAGAAGCACAAAGGCTGCAAAAACAATGACAAAAAGTTTCTACAAACTTGAAGCCCTGCCTTCCGCTGTTCCAAAAACTTCACTAGATGAGCTAGACAAGGTTGAGAGGCATTTGAATCAAGGGCTTCATGTCTCAGATTGGTTTGGAATCCGGGTCTACATGCCACACCGGGCCGCTGATGGGAAGATATTATGGATTATGGTAAGAAATCCGTCGGCTAAACAGAAAAAGATCATGACAATCGGTGTTCACGCAGGGCACGCTTTTTTGATAAAAGACATCAAAAAGTTGGGAAAAATTTATCAATGCGCGCATTGTGCGCAGCAATTCACACAAGCTTGTAGTCTGCAACGGCATGACCACACATGTAAAAAAGGAGAAACTACAATGATTTATCCACAACTTTCGGAACTCCCGCAGACAGCTTTCCAAAAAGAAATGTACCCAAAAAGTACAGCATCCAAACAATCGCTGTTGTGGCTTGAGCGAGAAGGGAAGCGACGCGGTATCCACATTCATCATGCAAGATGCGGGCATGGGGGCGAGAGATGGTTACCACGTGAAAGAGGAACAATGAAGAGCACGCCTGTCGATGGCTACAACCACGAAACGAGGACAGTGTTTCAATACCACGGCTGCCGCTTCCATGGATGTTCAAAATGTTTCCCGCAATTGCGTGACCAAATAATTCTGAACGTTGACGGTAAAAATCCTGTAACACCAGAAGAACTGTACAAAGCTACGGTAAATCGTACAGCCTTTCTGCGTAAGCAAGGTTACGAGGTAATAGAGGCATGGTCTTGCAAAGTTGGGGTGCTTAAGGGGGAACTTCCGAAGATGGAAACAAAAACGTACCCGCATGCGATTATTTGAGATACCGAGACCTTTGGATAAAAACTATCGGAAAGAACCGATTGAAGCTTTAACGATAGAAAGCGCGCACATACCAGTCTCTGTTAGTCTTGGCGACACTCTCGAAAGAGAGCCTACCCACATATGTGAAAGAGACCCTGAAGAGTTGGTATGCAAGTTTATGGAAGAGCTGGAGAGACGCGCAGAAAACATCAGGGCGCAGGTACGTGCGGAGTTTGTGCCAGAAGATGTGCATCTGTTGACAAAAGGTCAGAGAGAAAAAATTTACGAATGGTGCAACCAGGTACCTGTTCTAGGGTTCAACTCCGGGTTTTACGACTTGAATGTGATCGAAAAGTATTTTGTGGACCGCCTCACTGAAATAACACCCAAACCGAAAGTGGGGGCAAAAGGTAAGAAAAAAAATATTCGTTCTAACCCCCGGTTTCCGTTTCCTTGACATTATCAACTACGTCGGCCCTGGAACAAGCTACGAAAAGTGGGTGAAAGCATATGGTTGCAAGTCGGAAAAATCCTGTTTTCCGTATGATTGGTTTGACACCGCCGAAAAGCTTGATTTCCCAGGGCTTCCAGACTATAAAGAGTGGTATTCCAAGCAAAAGGGTGGCTACATTCTTACTCGAGAACAATGGGAAGGATGCAACAGAGTGTTCAAAGAAAAAGGGATGCATAAATTCTCGGACTGGCTGCGCTACTACAACAACCTGAATGTGACTCCGGGTCTTGAGGCGTTGGAAAAGATGAGAAACTTCTTCCACAGAGAAGGATATTGACATTTTCAAAGACGCTGTTAGTATCTCAGGCGTGAGTTTGCACTATTTGTTGAGAGGAACAATTGAGCGAGGCCATCATCTTTACAGTCCAGGAAAAGAAGAATACCAGATGTTGAAAGGAGCTGTTGTTGGAGGGCCGAGCTTGGTTTTCACGAGGAAGCATGTAGCAGGTGTAACTGGGATAAGGTCTCATAGATTTGCAGAGACGCGTCTTTGCAAAAAAATCGATGGTTTCGACGCCAACGCTCTCTACCTTTCGACCATGCTAAGAGAAATGCCTTGTGGGAGGGTGAGGGTCGTGCACTACGACGTCGGGCGCCAAGAGGCCGAGGCCCGTTCACTGTCGCAAAGACTAAAAGAAGGAAAATTGTTTGGATTCGCAGAAGTCGACATACATGTTCCGAAGGGCTTGTGGGAAAAGTTTGAGGAGATGTGCCCTTTCTTTTACAACAAAACAATTCCCGCCGAATTTGTGCCCAAACATGTCCGATTACTTGCTTAAAACCGGAAGAGGAAAAAAACGTGGAAACGAAAAAAAAAATTGTGGGGGCGTTGTCTGCAGAAAAGATGTTGTTATACACCCCACTACTGCAGTGGTACTTGAACCACGGGGTTGTAGTAACGAGGATTTACAGAACAATAAACTACGATAGAGCAAAACCTTTTCAGTGATTCGTTCACGAAGTGACAGAGGCGCGACGGATGGGAGACTCAGACGAAAGTAAGGCTCTGCTAGCAGACATTTTCAAACTTCTGGGAAACAGCGCGTACGGTAAGACGATAGAAGATGTGACGCGGCAAACGAATGTCATTTACACCAAAGATGAGAATAAAGTCAACAGAGCGGTGGGAATTTCTGTCTACCAGTTGGCGAAGCTCAGAATGCTGGAATTCTATTACGACTTTCTCGATAAATATGTTGAACTGATCCAGATGGACACAGACAGTCTGTACATGGGCATATCAGGCGAAAGTATCGAAGAAATTGTTCGGCCTGAGCTGAAAGCAGAATTCGAGGCGGAAAAAAAGCTGTGGTTGTCTTGGAACAAGTGGAGCAGCCGTACACCAGGGTTATTCAAACTTGAGTTTGAGGGCACCCGGATGATAGCTCTGAGCCCGAAAACTATTATTGGGATGACGGAGAAGAAGAAGAAAAAAAGAAGGTAAGCTGCAAGGGGATGTCGAAGAGGCACTAAATGTCATGGCAGCGGTTCGAAGAGGCGTTAGAAGGGAAGAAAGACATGGCGATAAACAGAGGTTTCAGGATGTGGGATGGGCAAATGGTCACTTACGAGCAGCTGAAGCTGGGGCTGAGCGCCTATTACGACTAACGTTGGGTGTTGGACGATGGGATACACACCGAACCTATCGAATTTCACCTTTAGTTCACATCAGCTGGAGGAAGAGTGGTATTTGTAGGGACAACCAGCAGTTCTTATATCACGCAAATAGTAGAGAACTGGTTGATGTGGTTTGGTAAAAGATCTTTCAATACTGTAAGCTTTCAAAGACCAGATGGGGTCAGTGGTTCTTTTTGAGCCGCCTTCAAGCTCTCCGGGTTGGTAGAGATAACGAACTTGGACAAAGGAGGGTGTATTCTTTCTCCAACTGGCCTCGAGTAAGGTGTTGATGGCTTCGAATAAGCAGCTTTGTCTTTGATGGCAACGGCAGGTTTCTTGCCTGTCAGTCTTGTTTCCTCATTGTTCAAAGCTGAAACAACTTCAGGAAGTCTTTCCACCCAGGCAGTGGACCGCTGGCCCTCAGGAAGTCGCTTTTCCACAGCGTACTGGTGTCCGAACAAGCGCTCAGCCAGGGTGCGGTTGAAACGTTCGACAATGGCCTGGTGGCGGTGAATCTCAACACGCCCGCGCCGGATATATGTTTTGTGTTTTTCCATCTCTTTTATGAAATCGCCCAGGAATTCGCGCCCGGGGTCGACCTGCAGCATTTCAGGTCACGTCAAAGGGCTGCGCTTGTAAATTGTCTGAAAAGCTTTCGCTACTTCATCAGAATTTTTCGAAGTCAAGAGTTCGGCCTCTTTGTAGCGGCTGGCGGCATCGGCAACTGTGAGTGCATATTTGAAAACTTTGCGCCCGCGGGGTAGTTTGTCGTGCGGCAGAAAAAGAAGATCCGCCTGATGGACCTTGTTGGGTGAGGACACGTTGAATCTCGGCCGAGGAATGCGCTTCGGCGCTGGAAGGAATATCTGCCACAGCGCTTGCTTGACAAGCCACTTTTTTGCAGTTTCTTCAGGTACCTTGGCGGCTTCAGCTAATTTTTTTATTGCGGCGATGCCTTTCCAGTATCCTTCAGGGCTGTAGTATATCTTTGCCAGTTTTTGTTCCATAGAATGTCTATAACAGTGTGGTAAAAAGTGTACAAATGGCACGGAAGTTCGTCCAGCCACTCGTCTACTCGTCTACGCCAACAAAATAGACTGCAATCTCGGAAAGGCTGAGCATGGTGTATAATAAAAAACATGCAAAACCCCAAATGAAAAAATGTTTAATCCATCAGTCTTAAACGTTTTGGCTGTGGCGCGGGGGCATGGTCTGGCTCAGGCTCAGGCATTTTTTTTTCGCCGAATACAGCCTTTGCCTGGGCTTTTAGCTCTTCACGTTTGTAATAAATCCCGAGCAGGCTAACGCCAATGCTGCCAATCATAAGCCATTGGGTGGTGGTGAAGAGTTTATTTTTTTCACTGTTTTCTGTTGGCGGGGCACGCTCAGGGGCTGGCTCAGGGGCTGGGGTGGAAGTTTTCGCCTTGTTGTTTGCGATTATGATAGAAGCCTCAGATAAGGCTTTTTTCTGTTGTTCACGAGGAATCCGCGTTCTTTCAGCCACCATTTTGCCAGCAGCCACACGCTTGAGGTTTTTTGGGGATGCGTGGTTGGAGTTAGAGTTGTCGCCTGCTGTGTTATATCGACCTGCTGCGCTGTCTGGGTCTGGGTCTCTCCTTCGGATTGTTCGGTTGACATTCTGAAACAAAGGTGTATGTTGAGCAAAAATAATAATGCTCAGAAATTACAAAGGATTTGTCTGCAATTCCTCAGCAGTTGTTGAGGATTGCTGTGGAATTTCTTCCAATTTTAATTCGGTTTTTTTCTCTAACATCGGGTCAAAATCAACATGTTTTCCGGTGATCAGCACCGCGTTAGCTGCAGCAAGAACCTTACCATTGCCCTTCAAAGCAGCCTTGCCGCACAGAGTGGAGAGCTCTTTGGTGAATATGTAGTCGTTTCTGAGTTCTTTTTTATAAGCGTCGATGTCTTTGACTTTAATGAACATTCCGACCATTTTGGTTGCAAGAAAAATGAAGCTGTCGATCAAGCTTTCTGTTGTCTTTGAGCCTGTTGACACAAGAACTGCCAGCTGCTCACGAAGAGCCGGAATGTCAGGTCCGGGGGCGGTTAAGGCTGGAACAACACCACCTTCTGACCCACTCGACGGCTCAACTTCCAGTAGGTTCAAAACTTCTGTTAACGAGACATCTTCTACATCCATTGTGCAGCAGTATATGTAACTTTCATTTTTTGTTCAAAATATCTTTACACCGTAGGGGTAGCGAAGTGAGAACACGAGATAAGAGAACTTTCGCTCTTTCAGCTTTGAAATCAGACCTTTGTATTCATCCTGAGAGAGTTCGCCAGCGTAATCATCAAAAATCGCTTTCGTGGTCTTGGCTGAGTGGGTGTAAAAGAGAACGATCGCCGCCACGTTCTCCCGGAAGGAAGATGTTATACCTGTCATCTTCTGGGTCAGCACCCAAACACTGATGCCAATATGTCGAGCAGAAAAGGCAAGATCCACCAGCTCGCCTGTACGCCCTTTCACATCTTTGGAAGATGCGCAGTCATCGAGGATTATGAGCGTGTTTGTGCCCTCGAAACGAAATCTCACATTCTTCAAAAACATTTCCACCTCGTGCTGCTTGCATGTTATCGCAAACATTCTGGGATCATTTTCACCAGTTAGGGGGTAGGTCTTGTTGTACGCGAATGTCGGGCAGATGAACACGATGTAGTCGAACTTACGGCGGAAAGGGCCGTAGATCTGGTCCACCACAAAACTTGATTTGCCTGAATTCGTCGGTCCCACAATGAGAGCGTTGAAGGGAATCTTGCTCGGGTCCATGTTCATGTATTAATACTGCACAGATGGATACTGTCTATCCATAAGGTTGAACTGGGAGTCGGCGATAACGAATACATGGCAGTTCACTTTGCCCGTACCTGCAGCTTTCCGCTCGATTTCCAGCTGGACCCCGCTCTTACTGTTCACAATTCGCGTGCCGCTGCCGTGCATTGTTTGGTCCGCCATGGAGCGAGAGTCTATCAAAAGCCCAAACCTATCACCGGTGTAAAACTTTGTCAAGTTCATGTTCTCGGTTTTATTTTTCTCTTTCACAAAGAAGCGGTGGGCCTCTTCCCACATGTCCTTGCCTTCAATACCATTGTTGTAAAGCATCTTGGGTGAGCCGTTGATTGTGACGCTCACTTTCGTCAGATTTTTCTGAATCTCTAGCGCCCCTTTCATACGGCTCTAGGAACAGTAAGAGGATGGCTTTTAGTGACCTTCTTTGGGCGTTGACTTTGATGTCGACCAAAGTGTCGGTGTCTTTTTTGAATTTCACCACTTCAGAACGTAACACGTGGTCGTATGCCAGCTCTTTGCCGCTTGAGTAAACGTTTTCTACCACAGCCGCCAGAGTCTCGTTGCGGATCATTTCGTACTCGAGCACGATGTTTTTCAGCTTATATTTCAGCTCGGTTTTTTCAGGGCCTTTGACCACCTGCGAAGCGGGCGCAAGGGTAATATCGAACGTGAGGTAGTTGTAAAGGGTACTGGGGTAGAAAACGGTCAGGATCTGATGGTCGAGACGGATGCGGTACTTTTTCCCGAATACCTCCTCCAGCTTGTTTTCAGCGTCGACACCAGAGGTTTTCTTGTCTCCCGCGCCTGAGCGTATCTTGCATAGATCCTCGCTCTGAATCCCTTCGAGAGTCATGCCGTCTCTCTTTTCTTGCGACAGGAAAAGATCTTCAAAGGTTTTGTAGATGTCATACCCAACCGTGTCCTGCAGAATTTCGCCTGCAAACTTCACTGCAAGCCTGTCAACGAGCGCCCTCGTGACGTTCTGAACAAGGAAGTTGTTGGCGTGCCCCCCAGAAAGGTCGATGTCAAAGAGAAGCGATAGAGAGCCTGGCATCAGAACCTCGTTCGCGTTCAGCTTGGGCACTGAAACATACAGTGTATCGCCGGGGCTGGCTTCAGTGCGGTCAAAGGTTATTCGCTTGTCCGCGCGCTCGGCCTTCATGGCGCCTAATGTCTTTCCGTTGTACGTTGGGTGAAGGTTCTCTGTAACTGACATTGTATATTACACCGGAGATTATTTCTCTAATTAAAAAAATAACAGAATTGAAATATATTGCTATGGCAGCAGGCGGCGAAGAAACATGTCCTCTCATTGAACATACAAATGATAAAACAGACGACAATGAAACCTTCAATTTGCCACCACCAGACAGAGCGTCCACTCCTAAAAATACCAGTGAGACGTTTGAAATGCAAACGTTGCACGAGCAGTCCGGCGTTCCTGACACTTCTTATCAGGAGACTAATTTGGGTGGAACACCTTCAACCGAAGAGATTGAAAGAAGGCTTAATGCTTTGAGAGACAAAAACACGGGGCTGCTAGATATGTCCAAAATCGCTCTTCAGAACATTCTTTTGAGTGAAGACGATAAACAAAAAGAAATCCAAAGAGTCAAATCACAAAACGTTACCACGACGCCGATTTAGCCGCTCTGAAAATCAGATACTCTTTTAAAAATCTCAATCAGATCGTGTCGGAGGGACCGAGGGGCGGAGAGACCAAAATTGTTTTAGATGATGGCTCTGGTTTTACGAAACCCTTCTTGGACAGGACTTACGTTAAAAAGGCTCTGGGTGATAAAACTGAAGTTATTATCAGCTAAAACAATGCTTCGATTAAAAAAACACAAAAGGAGATTGATTCAATGAGAAAGCAACAGATTGAAGCGAAAAAAAAAATTGGATGAACAGAATGAATTGGTTCTGACCTTGAACGATCGGCTGAACAAAGAAAAAGCCAAGATTGCTCAAATGAAAGACTTGCCGGAATATGATGAAGAAATCAAAAGAAAGAAACAACTGGCAAAAAATTTGGAAAGAGATTTGAAAAACGCAATACAAGAAAGAAAAGAGCTCGAAAAAAAGGCAAAAAATCTGACTGATCAAGATCAAAAGTATGCACGCCTTGAAGCAAGCCTTGGAGAAGAGATAAAAGCAGAAACGCGATGGAAAAAAGGCTCAACCAAACAAAACCGTTAGACGGCCTGAAAGAACAAGAAAGCGAGCTGCAGCGCCAGAACGCGGACGATCAGGCAATCATCCAAGATGAGAACGCCTCACCCTCTGACATAGAAGCTGCAAGAGAGAGAGTGGCGGAAAGAAACGAGGAGCTCGCGCGTCTGCAAACTCAGATTGAAGAAAGGGAAAGGGCGCGGCCTCTCTTAGAAAGGGTAAAAGATATCTTTAAAAAATATGGCGTTACCGTCACTGCAATTGTTCTTGCCGCTGGAGTCACAATAGGGGTTGTCATTATCAGTTCAATCACAAACTCTTTGAAAGCCACTGGCAAAGCTTTGGGGAAAGGTCTAAAAGATATTGGTGCGAAACTTGGTTCCCTGCTGCCCGGGCTGATTGGATCGGTTGTGAATTTTCTATTCAAAGCTGCGGGCCAAGCTATTGGGTTTCTGGCAGAGCACACCTGGCTGCTTATTCTTGCCGTAGTGGCCTTTTTGTTTGAAAAATATCTCAAGAAGCGGCGTTAACTTACCGCCAAGCCATGAACAGAAAAGCCGATAATCCTACTACACCAATAATTACTGCTGTTTTGTTAATTTCGTGTTGCGGCGTTTTGTCTGGTGCCGTTTTGTCTGGAGCTGTTGGCTCTATTTTTTCTACCGGTGCTCGTGTTTCTGTCTTTGATTCAGCTGTTGCAGCCTTGTGTATCGGGTTGGAAGGATGACTGTTGGGTGGGTTAATTTTTGACGGGCCGCCTTCCATTAGTTTGAACGCAGCTTTTTTTGTGTCTGGATTCACCTCGTTGTTTACTCCAAGTTTCATCCCAGAGACTGCTTGTTTCAACTTGTTGTTGTAACCGACTGTGCTTTGGGTGTTGATTATCATTTGAGCAGGCATGAGCCAGGCATTGGGGGCTACAGCAAGATTGAGCCTTACCTTCACTTCATCCACTGCGAGCTGGTACCTTTGCACGCTCTTGGCCAGGTCGGGCTGTCTGATCGCGTCTTCCATCAGCACCAGGAATTTGCTTTGGGCTTCTTTCGCTCGACTGCCAGAACCCAGAATGCCACTTCTCCATTTTCTCCACTTTGCCATTGTCTGATGATGATTACGATGATTACGATCTTAGATTATCGAAGTTAAACTTGTTGTCTTTATTTAATAGGAGGTTTGTTAGAGATAATACATT
>OMLO01003626.1_pt1 | contig 12748 bp, 11 predicted proteins | sample 1674811 | NCBI WGS metagenome assembly OMLO01 (sample SAMN06265003, study PRJEB25207) | coral metagenome | isolation source: Coral host | place: Mexico:La Bocana,Puerto Morelos, Mexico | collected 2008-11-13
CAAATAGAGATGAAAATAAAGAATATTTGAAACCACCACCTGGAAAACATCTCCCTGAATAAAAAAAATGTTAACACATTGCCGTCACTTGTGCCACGAGAAAAAACACAACAAATGACGTTCCATGAAATACTGGTTGGTTTATCGGGATCCTTATAATCGGTTATTATAATCCCCACATAACTGGGTAGTATAGTCCCTTAAAAACCCTAAACAACCAGGCTTTTTTTCATTGCTCATTTGATTCTGAAAATGAAATGTCCTCAACCCAAGCTGAATTGGGAGTTCGACGGAATCCGGACATAAAAGCAGGGGGTCATTACAATAATGACACCAACCCAAACAATGCACCAGATTCCACACAAATCACTCAAAAAAAGAATCCCATACATTCGCATCAACTTTGATTTCCCCGACATAGGTAGTTTTTAAACAACCTCCCTGTGAAATTTTTCAGGGGTCAACGCCTTTGTGTTTTTGTTGCCAAAGGCCCGCGCTGTTTTTTCCTGTGAAAACCTTACGCTGTGGAAACAACAATGCCCCTCCGTCCCATGTGACCCGACGGGTCGAGGTCGACGGGTCGAGACTTGCTCCCGTAATGTATACACTGACAAAGGCCAGCCAAAAAAAAAGACGAAAGTGATCTGCGTTTTGGCAACGTTATATATCTATGCAAACTTCAATATTGACAAGAAGCACTATCCAGTATTTCCGTCCAGAGACCATACTTTAATACTTCGCAACATTTATAGTGGAAAATCCTTCGGCATGGATCATTCATGGAGCACTCAGCACTTTGTCTTGGACCACTAGAATTTGGAAATATATATCTATGCCAATGGGAAGGCAAAAAAGACATACACAAATTCGAGGATATTTGTTGATGTGTTGACGCTGTCCTAAAAACAATTATCTTAAAAGTGTTGTGAAGGAAACCAACGTACATGAAATGTATAATTTGAATTTGAGGTATTGACGAATATGTGGATATGTCTGCACAATAAACACTTGAATACAAACGCACACATAAACATAGAAACAACTATGTGAATGTTCCGTCTGCTCATGTTGCACCAACCAAATTTCATAGCAATTTATTCAAGCCGACATGTTCCAACTAAACCTAAAGGTCAGCAGAATCTTGCAATACAAACATATATGCATATTCTAGATGTACACATGTGTATATTGTATATATCAAATATGTATATATATATATAATAAATAGTCTCTATCTCTTTTTGACACATAAATATGTCCATTTAACGGGTAGTCTTTTTACCGGTGAATACATCTTACACAAGGAGCAGCTGCAGGATATTCGAGCTGATGGTCGATCCAACTCCAAATCGGTGGTAGTTTCTCCCGTTTTTTGTTGCCTAAAGAAATCATAGGCACATCGACTTGGCTGGAAAAACCCACTCACCAAAATGTTCATTCGTTGAAAAAAAGGCAGATATTTGTCGAGCAAAATGACAACCAACAAAAAGACTTGATTATTTTTTCAACCACTACCTAAATATTATGTTTGCTAGTAAAAAATTATCGACGGCAAATCAACTAGTGCAGACCCCTAATAAAAGTGGAGTTTTTGATGCTTAAGTTTACCGCAGGAGTGGAATGGAGTAAATATATCTGGGTAAACTAATGCTAATTCACCGCCTATCTAGATAAAATGCTTCCAGATAAAATCTAAAAAAAGGAAACATTCCCCATGTCCTCCACAAGCAACTTTTCGAGTGGAAAACAACAGGACTTGCCATTTCGTTTGTTGAGAAAAATGCGTTCACGGCATTGCGCTCCTACTAAATCACAAAAGGTTCCCCGTTGAGGTCGAAGTGAAATTTAGAAAGAACTCGTGAAGACCTCATTTTTGCTTGTCTGTGTAAGAAACCTTCTGGTAGCTACCCCCCGGCTCCTCCTAATCACTATAATCACTATAATAATTTATGAAAAGATCAAAGGTCCGAAAATTGCTATACTATTTTCTTAACATTGCTAAACTCTGACATCCCATCTTTCAAGATGTCATCTTGAACCATTGACCACCAGAAACGGGCCGCTTCAGCCGCCGAACTCAGGATCGTCCAGGCAGTTTTTGCCCACGATCCCCCACTGTGGAGCCTAAGACCTCGGTTGGCTGTGGGTCACAGGCCACAAGTGAGCCGTGAAAAAAAACTCTTCTGACATTCCATTATAATGGTTGGCTAATAGGGATCCTTATATTGGCTTATGAAATAATCCCTGTGTAACTGGGTAGTATAATCCCCTATATAACCCAACCAACCTTCAGCATTTATACACTGATTTTTGGTGGTATTAAAACATGCTATATGATTTTTGAACATTTTGGAGATATATATCATTTATAGTTAAATTTACGCATCACCAAATACACCCCGGAAAAAGAAACATGTCCCCTAAAAATCAATGATTGGAAGATGTAAGGTATTTTAGGGAAAAACTCAACGGCTCCTAACCAAACCTCGCTCACTGCCAACGGCATGCGCGAAAGAAATCATCTTCTGTAGCACGTTTGGTCTGGTGATCTAAGGCCTGTGCTCGGGCTGAAGGAACTGTTGCACCACCTGTTGCGCATAAAAACTGAAACGTGGGCGAGAACGGTCGGATTGTAAAACATCTGGCACGGCCAGCTGATGCAGTTGCTGCAAGGGATGTTGTTTTGTCGAACAGCAAGGCAACTACACAAAAATGGACAAATTATGACAAATTGCCAGAGATGCCGTTCTGGGGGTGCAAAAAAAACATCCAAATAAAAGTGTTCCCAAGACTTTTGTTCGTTGTATGTCTGTTGTTGTTTCCTGTATACTGTATACCTCTTGACGAATACACCTTCACAACCACGGAGGCTCTATGGGTTTCGTTTCAGGGTGCCGTTTCAATCCAAACGAAGAGTGCAAAGTTTCCGTCAAAGTGGGTGTAAAGCAGCAAGATCGGACACCGACTTGGACAGTGTTCAAAACCTTTGTAGCAGCATTCCATTATACTGTATTGTGGTGGCTGGTTCATAAGAATCCTTGTAATGGCTACCATTAAAATCCCTACATGCCTGGGCAGTATCATCCGAAAAAACACCGAACAAAAACGGAGTTTTGCTCCCGCTCAATCAGTGAATGCTTCAGCTCGGCCTGAAAAGCCTCCATTCCATCTCGGAATCTGGGCGTGGCTGTAGGGGGAAGGGTGTTTTTCATATCAGCAAATCGATCCACAGCGGCCCAAGGTGAAGGAGCAAAAAAGTCTTTTTAGTTCGCAAGGGCCTGATGCCTCACCAACTGAAGTACAAATAATGAAAGTCACACTGTTTTATCCAAATTCTGTGACCGGAATTGCTTCATTGATCTTAATTCCAAGGTCCAAATGAAAGTCACCCAACAATGTCTTGCCATAAAGTCTTGCCATTGAGCTTTTGAGCCTTATCAAGGCTTGGCCTTTTCCAATGATGAAATGAAATGAACTTGAAATTGGTTGATGACAAAGCCTAATGGGCTTCATGGACCCAATCTTGGTGATTGGTTGGGTTGACCAGATTTTTGCCGTCAGAAATGCTGAACAGCAAAGTACACCGTGATATGATGTGATATGTGATATGTGTGCTGTATGATGCATTTTTCTTTACTTGCAGGAGTCGTAGGTTTCTAACACAAAACTCAGGAACATCAGGAACTTCGCTTCCACCAGTTAGAATCGTAGAGTCGTCTTTCCTAATGCCACCTGGTGCCACCCCCCCAGAAGGTCTCTTTGCGCCGAAGTGACTTTGCCGTCCACTTTGCAGCATCTTCCGCATCAAGGTCTAGCAACACAAGAGAAAATTGAGGAAAGGAAATCAAAATTTGACAAGACAACAATGTCGAGGAATCTGAAGAAGAAGCGAGTAGTTCAGTGAATCAGGTCACTGTGTGCATTTGCGGAAACTCATAGAATTTCTTGATTGCATCTTTGAGCCCGAATTCTCAAAAGCAAGTTTGATAGAAAACGCTCACTCCCCTCGCCTGCCGGTTGTTTGTCCGGATGATATTTTAAACAAATGGACTGCCAGGCCTGTGCAGGCGACTCATGCAGGCTTCTCGACCCCGGATCTCCCACAAAAACCACTGGCTGACTACCCTGATCTTCTCAAAACGATCCAAGAATGCTACATCGTTTTTTGGGAGCCCAAAAAATTCAAAACATAGAAAAATACCTGCATAGATCCTGGAAAATTTGCAGCAGGCTGGCCTTCTCTTGATCAAAAGTGAGAAACTCGATGTATGTAGAGATTGTCGCTTTCAGAAAAACATAAACAAACAGAATGCGGCCTTGCAGAGCAATGAAACTCTGAAGGTCTCATGAATTCAATTCGGTTGGAATTGAGCAACCAGTCAAGATCTCCTGTCTTCCTACCCTTCCCACCCTGCCGCAATCTAACCAATCTAACCTCTCAGTGCAAAATGCACCATAGTTATAGTTGTAGATGTATGCCCTTATGCCCTATTGAAAATTTTGGACATTCATTGCCAAGTTGAATTACTAGAGGGCATCCCAAACATCCATATTTGCCATGTGCTTCGATGCCGTTCAACTGGGAATGGGACCTTGCGGATACAGTTGAAGTCTTGACATCCCATTGGCACCTGAAAGTTTTCAGAGTTTCAGGATTCGAGAATGATCGGCTAGAGAGTGGACTGATTTTATGGTGGACTGATTTTATGCTGGGTTTCGTTGTGCTACGCCAGTTTTTCAAGAACAAAAAACGTTCCTTTGCCTGCCATGTCTTTCCAGCTGTAAAAAAAAGAAATCGCAACTTGAAATTGGCACGGCTGTACTGCACCAAGTAGCGCCTGTAAAAAATGGTGTGAATAGACGCCCAAGCCATTACCCTTCAGCCTCCAAAATCTGAAATGCTTTGGACAATGTCATGCGCCCAGCCTCAGATTGCAAAACTTTCCGAAACAAAGATGATGGAAACAATAATATCAATTCAGCCTATTCGACAAGAAACCTTGCGTGAAAAAAACGCCAGCAACCATCCTTTCCATGTTGCGAAACGACGAAATGAAATGCCCATCTCAAATGCATTGAAAATTATGTCCGTGTGAACCCACAAACTTCCCCAAACACGCAGCACAAAACAACCTTTATTCCCATTCTGGGCTCAAAATTTGATGAATTTTCTTGGGTTCTGTAAGATTCTGGATCCCGCACCCGGCGAAGTTCTCTTCTTTTTATCAAATCCTTGGCCAAAGAAAGTCGCTGAGTGTTCCACACGTCTTTCAATGTTTTTTTGCATTATGTGGATCACCAGGATTTGCAACTTTGCAACAAAAAGGATGATGAAAGATTTCAAATTTCAAATGTCAAGTCAAACCTGTTATCTCCTTGGAAGGGTTGGGACTGTGGACAAAAGAAATCAAAGCCCCCCACATGAAATGTCGTGGCACGTCCTTTGACAATTACATGTGGGGAGCGGTGTGTCAAGCCAGTCTTACCCTCACTTTCTCTTTCATATTCCTGTTTATGAAACTTAAAACATGCAACATCCACTGTATTTGCACCCCGGATCTGAAAGCTCTGCAAAAACAAAAAGTACAAATAAACATACCCACGGGGCACGTTCCCTTCTACACTGATTGCTACTGCTCACCCCTACCTTGCTCATCCAGCCAAACCCTATTCACCTCAAGCTTCTTCTGCATTGCTCGAGATGCTTCGATTTGTTCCTGTTCGCGAGGCAAAAGCTGGAAAGGGCGAACAAACGAACACGAACGTTTATACAATTGGGATCGGAAAACCTCCCAATTGATCCTGGAGCTTTTGAATTTAGGAAGAGGGTTCCTATCTGAGAAGGTTACCACAAAGGTCAAGGATCCTAGGAATTCAACATGCTTCTGATGATGCTGGCGTGCATTCTACCTTGCGCTTCGTCACCTGACCTACACATACCAAAAATATCATGGAGGTTGGCCCTTTCCAGCCTGAGCCTAGAGAAAAAGCAATGTGGCGTGGCATTGATGGGATGCAGAAAGAACTTGAAGTCTGGAGTTGAATGTTTGATGGTGCATACAAAAAAACATATTCTAAGATTTGAAGTAAAACAGGACCTCAAGCTTTCACAAGTTTTTATCTCGGACGTTCATGTCTCTCTGCATTTCATTGTGGGAGATCCATCAGCAGAGCGCGGAAAAACAAACTGAATGCATCCGTTTGAAATTGTTCAGCGCTTTGGTTCGGGTAAAGCCGTAAAGACCCTTCGCCCAGCCTTATACCATGAAGAGGTCATTTCAGAGCTGCCCTGTTTTGCTGGCTTCGGGGTAAAGACAGGACTCATGACATGGCATTTCTTGCAAACTCAAATAGAAACAGAGCATACCTTATCATGATATCAAAGAGGAAGGCGGTAACCTTTTCTTATTGCAAAATCAAGCTCATTAATGACTTTCAATGACGAAGCACATTAACCATGGCTAGCACCTGTTGCATCCCAAGTGGCTCAAAAAAGTTCTCACAACATCTCAATTGCGTCTACCGAATCTGATCGCTAGTGCAATCATGATATGAGTCTGATCCCCTGTCTGTCACTTCATCATGTGACATGTCAAAATCAAAGATTTGAAACTCCATATGCAGTGATGACTAATACTTGGCAAAACAAAAATCGAATATGACCACATTGTTCAGATTGACGGGCACAAACAGCGCAACACAAACGTCATTTCAAACACCTCAATGGCAAAGTGGGTATTGTCTGCACTTGAGCATGTCACATGTGTGATCACACTGTTTGAAAACAGCTCGAGTGGTGTTGCTGAGTGGTATTTCCTTTTTCTTGATGTTTGCATATGTTGCATTCAAGATTTCAGTCACCCAATTCGGGTCGATACACCCATCTCAACCAAACCTACAACTGATCACTCAATTGAATGGTCATTGCCGACAGGAGGAATGAGATTGGGTGCACCTTTGCAGCAGAACATCATCATCAACAATAGCAAAATCTTTGGCAATGTCTTTTGGTGTCTGAAATTCTTGGTCGTTTTTTTTTGGGGGGGAGTTGCCCCCGAGTCTATCAATGAGTTTGGTGTGAAGTTGTGTGATGCTAAATTTATGGCCCTTCCTCCTTTTTCACAAGGATGTTTTTTTTGGGTTTGGGGATGGAGGGAGTTTGGTTGTTGAACAGAGTATGTTTGCGGATGTGAGGGTGACACAGCCGAGTCAAGGCGTGTTAAATGCAGGTTTTGACCCAGAGAGTTGAAGGAAAAGGGTAGTTTTCAAGGCTGGAAAACTGTTCTTCACATGCTCGAAAATGTCAACTGGGTGAAACAAGTATCCCACTTCCCTATTTCAATCTGGTGAACAGATGTAGCCTTATTTTTGATAGGGTTTTTCTTACAATTCACCTAAGATCTTGATGAATCGTACCTCCTGCAAAAATGAATATCTCCCCATTTTCCAAAAGAAATTAGTGATTAAAAAAAAACATCTTTTTTAAGCAAACATGCAAGTTTTGGTGGGGAAAACCAACCATAGCCGATCCCTTCCACTGCAAAAAAACTCTCGAAAACGGCGCTGCTCAGGTCATCAATGGCAACAACGCAGCTCCCATCCATTCTGACTTCGTTGGAAATTCCATTCGTGACCTGCGTGTCAGTGCCGGTGATACGGCATGGAAGCATGAAGTCATTATGCCTATCGGTGTCTTGGCTGGGCTTCTGGGGCGCCACAAGAGCCACCAGGGAGTTGGTTGAAATGATGCATGGGAAGAAAAGGGTGGAAAAATGTTTTGTTTACTTAAAGTCAGGTACTGTAAGTCTTGCTACAGTAGGGTTATTACCTTGAAAATCCTTGCTCTCCCCTTTGACTTTTTTTATTTCGAACAGACCTCAAGCTCTAATTCGTGTTTGTTTCCCTTTCTTTTTTTGTTTTCCTTCCCATATTCAATATTCTTTCTTTTTATTTGTTTGTTTTTTTGAGGCAATACCCGAAAATCGGTGGATGTGAGCGCCAATGGCACAGACATCAATCATCATGTCAACACGGATCTCTTCGACCAGAACAGTCACAGCATTGGCGAAGCGGCGACTTCTCGTAGCTTTGGGCGGCTGACCGAGGAGGTCCAGGATCTGGAGGAGGACCAGCCACCGTGGTGTGATTACCAACCCCGGCAGTGACTTTCCCCCCGAATTCCCCCCATTTTTGATTGGGGAAAAAATTGTGTAATAAGTCGATGTGAGTTTTTTCAGAAATCCTAAGTTCGGAAACTTACACTGGATGACTTTCAGTCAGGAGGCTTTGGGTGGTGTGCTCACAGCGAGTAAGGCCAACAAGAAGAATTTCACGTCCCTTCGCAATGTGACCTCCACGGGCCTTCCATGAGAAAGCATGGCACAAGACCATTACGACTTCGACTGTTTTGAAACAGGAAGGCTGTGATAATGGAAATGTGAAGAAAAGAGGCTTGCTGAAAGAAAATTTTGGATATTGGCTCAAGAATTGCTTGAGCTTCTGCTACCGGGGTGAAGATGCGTGAACATGTCCGCTTTGAGTCTCGGGGCATGTGGTGGAAATGCCAAACTTACTGCAAGAAATGTCCAAGCTATCAAGCAAACCTCCTTCCAAGTTAAAACCTTGCAGTTTCTTTCAAGGTGGCTTGAAAGAAGAACCCACCCTTCAACATTTGCAAGACAAACAACCTAGATCATCATCATCATCATCATCATCATCATCATCATCACCACCATCACCATCACCATCACCATCATCATCATCATCATCATCATCATCATCATCATCATCATCAGTACCCTTTGCAAAAGTTGCTTCACAAAGACTCAGGGAGTTTGTTTAGTGCCTTAAGATCCTTCGAGGTGTTTTTCTTTCATCTTCTATAAATTGGACTAATTGCTGCAAGGAATACATCTGGCTTTAGCAACCCATCAAGAAAAACAATGAGTGCCCCCGATTTGCAAAAACAAACAACGAAAAGGGATGCAAGGTGTTTAGGGGCCTAATGTATCAAGAGGTGGAGATTCTCTAGTTTCCCAGCAACTTCCCCAACAGCAGTTTCCCAGCTGGTCACCGGTCATTATTTTTCATCATGTGGCTGCTGGCCCAAGCACTGAACCGTTCTTGTGCACATCTTTGACTTTAACTATGCCTCGATGTTGGCTTTCAATCGCTGTAGCCACCATGCTTCCATCCACTGCTTGGGCTTTGACGGAATCTGACACGGGATGCCTCTTAGCCAAGCCGCCAACGTATATGAGGCAGCTGCAGATGCTTCTAAGCATGCAACAAAGAAAATGGATTGTAACATGTTTTGACTTTGTGGTTAGTATTCTAGGTGGTTTCGATGATGTTTGAAATTTCACCCCCTATTTTGGGAAGAGGAACATGTTTTGAATTGGCTTCAGAGTCTCTTCGTCTTCCTAAAAACAACAAACTTTGATGCCCGGATGATGGATATTCCGAATTGCTTGCTCCTTAAGCTTTCATATCTGCACAATGGTTTTCTGCAGCATTTCGAAATCAACAGTATCCATGTGATTTTTTTGGGGGTAATTTTGGATCTGCAGTTCTGTCCTTCCTAGAAAAAAGTCATCACCTCGAAAAGTAAGCGTCTTTGATGATTCAAAATCGCTGGGATGTTACCCTCCGGTAAACTAACATAGCTATGGAAAATGGACCCTTTGAAGATGTATTTCCTATTGGAAATGGTGATTTTCCATGGCTATGTTAGTTTACCAGAGGGTAGTTGCTGATGGGGGATTCTTTGTCGGTAAAAATTGTAAAAGCCGCGCCGATGACAGGAATGGACATCTTGAAAGACCATCGAAGGTGCCAATTTTGGAGGGTGAAATTTTGATTGATGCCGATGCCGAATTTTCTCGCCAGATAAACGGATGTTTCAGGGGAAAAAACTGGGATGTTTGTTCCAAGGAGCTTTTGAAAAAAGAATTTGTTGTTAAGGTGTAATGCAATTCACAACTATGACTCATTATGACTGCTTATGATTGTCACAATATTATATATATTCCCAATTTTTCCCAATACTTATTGATTACGATGGTATTTATTCAGAATCATTTTCGTTGGCTTTTCCTTTCTACACCTCCCAAGGGTTTTTTGAAGATTCGTTCGTTTTGGAAGTTGTGTGGAGTGGAATCATTATAAGAACCAATCATAATCATAGTGATTGCACTCAATACTAACGATTACACTCCAGGAACACATACACAATGATTACTAACTAAAATCTCCTGGAACCAATTAGTTCATGAAATCATACTCATACTCAAAAGTTGGAATTTTCATTAAAATTCACTTCCCTTTTCAGGCAAAAAGGGTTGAGTATCTTGCTGGAGTTGAATTGTTTTTTCCCCAGAAAAATCGGTTCCCCTGAGGGCCGTAGATCCAGACGTTACGGTGAAGAGGACAATGTCGGTAGTGAATCGGATTGGAGTCACTTGGATTTGTTGCCAGTTTTTGTACCGAAAATGGCCATATTTGAAAGCTGGGTTGTCCACCGGCTTTCCAAGGCCCATCATTTTGGGTATGTTTAGCCGCTAGTTTTCAGGGGGTGTTTCCGTGATGTGAGCTGTGGTATCCCCAACAGCAAGGAGGTTTGCATGTTTAAAGTGGACATGAATTACCACCGTTTCTTTGCCCTTGCTGTGTTGATTTTCCATGCAACCTGAAGCAAGCATTGTGGCAAAGTACAAAAGTATACTTTCAAAGTACAAAAATGCACTTTCAAAGTTTCGAAGTACAAAAACATACTTTCAAAGTACAAAAGTATACTTTCAAATCAAAGTACAAAAGCATACTTTCAAAGTACAAAGCAACTTTCGGAACCTTGGCAACGGAATCTCCGAAACCCGGAACTTCCTTAATACCTCGGATTCCCGGAACCCGGTCCCAGAGCCGGTTCCGTCCAAACCTTGGGAACAGAACCTAACCCGTCGGAACTCACCGAACACCGAAACCTTCGAAACCTCGGGCAAGCAACCTTCTGAACCCAAAACCTTGGCAATGCCTCGGGTCCGGAACCCGGTTTCCCGAAAACTGAACCCGGAACCTTGGAACAGCAAAACCTGTCGGAACCATCGAAACGCGTAGCCGGTTCCCGGAACTGGTTCCCGGAACCGCAAAACCTGTCACCCGGAACCGGTTCCTGGAACCCAGTTCCTTCCCAGAACCGCCCCAGCTCGCCCAGAACACACCGAAATCTATATTGTGCAAAGACCCTTAGCATTCTGCTGTTGGGGAAAACAGGTGGATAGAATCATCATGTTTAATCAGTCCCTTTGAGGGTGATGTTTAAAAGTTTAAAACCCACCAAAAAGGGGCCATCCATCACAAATCCTGTTCTATACTTTGGTGTTTCTTTAAATCTCGTAGGGGACCCATGTCATCCCTGAAAAACGCAAAAATGAATTTGATTTCGTCTGAAGGGTTCCAGTTCTTCCAGCAGGCGCAGCGCTTGAAGCGCCTAAAGCGTAGCGCTTTTCGTCCATTGGTTGTAAACATCACGAAGAGATCACTCCAAATGTGTAATAAGTCATGCTGCCCTTTCCATAGCTTCGACTGCTGGAAAAGTAAGTGAGAACTGCCAAAGCCGGCAGCTTCGACCCCATAGCCGTCATAGCCACCCTCATCTGACCCATCAACACCAACCACTCACCAAGAGTGCTACGCGTGCCTCACCGCAGGAGGTAAAAGGGCGAAACATCTTTCCATGTACGAAAAGCATGTTTTTTTTCGTGGGAGTATTGAATACAATCAATATAGCTGGTGATCCAAAATCTCATAGAGACGCTAGTTGACCGGTTGGATATACTCGAATGATAGTGACACGATCCAAAGGATCGTGTCACCCCGACACCAATAACAGTGGCAAATAAAGGTTTAGGTTGGGATTCCCGATCGCCTAAAAATGCTAATGTCATGTTATCATGTTGGTGGTGAGGGGTGAACCCAGATAATTCCTACACATTTCACTGGGAGCCAAATACCCACCCGGCGGTAGAACCTGAGTGTCACTATTTTGGATATCTTCCATAAGCCATCTTTTGTATGTGATTTGCCCAATGATTTCAACTGTTTGGGGACTAGGACGGCTAATATGATCCACACACCCCTGATTGAAGGTGCAGTATACCCTTTTGTAAACTAAACATAGCTGGCTGGAAAATGAATTTCAGCTTTATGGACATTTGCTAGGAAAAAATAGATAGTGGATGTGTCACTATGCTAGTTTATAGGAGTGCCACATTTACACCGTAGTGAAAAAAGATGGCTAGCCACTCCCAAAAGGTGTCGATTGGTTTTCGGAGCCATGATAAACCAAGACTAATGGGAGTGGCGATCGCCATCTGCTGTCCAGGTGGCATAAATTTCTCCAACCAAGGTGACATGCTTCCTCTTAGAAGTGGCTAACCACCAACTGTCTCACCAACAATTAGTTTACAGGAGTGCCATATTTAACTGCTTTAGGCCCCATGTTTTGCCCGTTCATCATCATAGAATCTGCCCCGCCACCTTTTCCCGGCGGGGTCATTGCTGGGTCATCACACTCCAGTCCTGTGCCTTCTCTAGACCTCCCACCAATGCGTCCTGGTCATGGCACCCCACCCAGTTTTTTGGTACGGGGAACCCCTACGAGAACCCCCGGAGCAGCATACCCCAGGACATCTCCAAACCCCCAAATGAAAGGAATTCCGAACCATAAACTGTTGGTTGGGGGTTCTGGGGT
>OMLO01003627.1_pt1 | contig 12747 bp, 6 predicted proteins | sample 1674811 | NCBI WGS metagenome assembly OMLO01 (sample SAMN06265003, study PRJEB25207) | coral metagenome | isolation source: Coral host | place: Mexico:La Bocana,Puerto Morelos, Mexico | collected 2008-11-13
CTGCCTGATGAGTGCGTAAGCACGAAACTCAGAGTCGCAGTGAATCATGTGTGTTTTCATTTAGTAACCCAATTCTAAAAAGAACGTCATTCTTTTTTTTACTCCACTTTCTTGTCTTCATTTTGTTGCTTTTCTCTCTGTATTTTTTCATCGTTTGGAGTTATGTTAAGGTGTTTAGGAGTCGTAAAATCAAAGAGCATATGGGTGATTTGGTACAAAGTATTTACCTGGTTTTTATAAATCCAGTCATATATATTTAGTATACATTTGTGTACACTTTATCCAGCACTGTAATAAAAGATAATCAGATAGCTGCGTGACTGTCCGCCTGTGTGTAGTTAAGTCGCTGGTGAACTTGCTTGTGGTGTGTGGGTGTTTTTTAAATACATCGCAATTTTTTTTGTCATAAATCAGGGTCCTGACGGAGCAGACGGAGTGGATGGTGAGCCTGGAGATAATGGAGAAGAAGTAAGAACATTCGTTATCGTAATTAAACACGGTCACCCTGAATGAGGTCGCACGTCAAATTTATAGTACATTTTCCAGAGCTGATGGATAAAAAAGCATTATTTAAACCGTGATTACACCGACTAAACTAAATCACTCTCTAAAGGGTTTGAATTTTATCTGGATTTCCTTTTACATTAGAAAATGAAAATGAAAACTTACCGGACATAACGTTCTGATCAGAAACTCTGATCAAACGGAGGCGCCCCATCACAAGAGTGCTATGACATCACATTCTGTTACAATCGGTCCTCCCATGAGAGGACATCCCAAGGCCGTTACGTTACGCGTTAAGGCAAGTTTCTACTGTTATTTATCCGTGTGAGTTACACAATCCCTTCACCTTTGTAAGCCCAATGACAACTACCAGGAGTTGGAGTATCATTAATGACACAATGTTTTTACAGGTAAGGTATTTTTATAATGACAATTGAAGATTAGTTTTCAGCTCCTTGTGTCTCGTGATTAAGGAATTGTCGTTTTTATCGTTTCGCCATGGGTTTCTCCACATTCATTAGTATTCTAATCAGCCTTTTTATTTACCATCAAGTTTAACCTGTATGAAGGAGGTGCGGTGGCCTCATGGTTACTGCGCTCGACTTCGGATCGAGTGGTCCGGGTTCGAGCCCTGGCCGGGGACATTGTGTTGTGTTCTTGGGCAAGACACTTAACTCTCAGAGCACCTCTCTCCACCCAGGTGTATTAACGCTGGGGGTAGCCCTGCGATGGACTAGCATCCCATCCAGGGGGGAGTAGCAATATTCCTAGTCCCTTAATGCTACGGAGACCAGGATAAGCTCCGGCCTGATGGGACACTTAGGCTCGTATACGCTCTGACGAAGGGCTAACGCTCGAAACGTCAGCTGTTTACCTTACCTTAACCTGTATTTCTTGTAGGGGGACCAGGGCGAGCGAGGATCCCCAGGACGTGATGGGGTAGTGGGATCCGTCGGTTTAGTTGGATCTTCCGGTGAACCGGGAGAAACTGGAGCAGCTGGCGAAGAGGTAAGGAATACAATAGAAACCAACCAAACGGATTAATTAATTTTTGAAGAGTAAAACGGCCTTGAGCTAGCATCACATCCGCTGTAGAGGGACTACTACAAGCTACCTTCCGTTTAGAGAAACTGGCGTCATTAAGAGCTTCAATGATGCCAGAATTGTTGCCTGTCCATTCATTTGGAACAGCTTTATCATCAAAATGAAAAATATTGGGCCGTACTTTCACGAGATTGTTTTGAGAACTGTAATATCGACCCACGACAGTCAGTGTTTCATCAGGATATCCAAACACCGAGAAGAGAGTTGAAAATACGACCGACGCGCAACGTATTTTTAACGAAATTTGAGGTGCTTGGATAGCCGATGAAATCCTGTCTCGAGTGTTTGATATATATTCTCAGTCAAAACAAAAACTAAGAAGTAAACGGAGAGTTTAAATCTCATAGGTTACCAATTCGTGATAGTATCTAATAGTTAGGAAATGACTTGGTAAAATTTAGTCGGTATTGAATGTAAGCATTTTGTCCTTCTTTCAGGGCGACCCTGGCAGCAATGGTGATGTAGGAAAACTGGGGCCTCAGGGACCCTTTGTAAGTATGATCGATATCTCATTTCTTCTTAGAAAGTCAATACATTGTTCAATAAACAGGTCTTGAGAATAAAGTACAGTCATCAGCTGGGGAATGATACTTAGTGCTAAATTCTTAAAACTGACGTTAAAAGAGATGCTTGGTAAATTAGCGAGGCCATTGAACGGGCTAAGTAACGGCAATCTAGCTAATTCTGTTTATTTTCGTTAGTTATGTGCCCTAATTAAACTTAGTTCGGCAACAGTCTGGGTCAAATTAAGGCCATACAACAAAGAAAGGTGAATACTGAGCGTTCTTTATCGCTTTTTTATACAATGTGCCAGAAAGCAAACGCTTTTAATCTTCTTCAATTTTGTCCATCCATTTTCTGTTTTGGGTTTTCTATTTTTCTTCTTCTTTATTTTCTTTTCTTCTTTTCAGCTTTTCAGTCTATAGGTCGTAATTGTGGTATTTCAGTTCATTAGCTATAGAATTGCCTAAAATTGACCTTATTTTTATAAAAAAAGTGTTGGATGCTAACTCTCAGGCATACCACTTGAACTGAAAAAAAGAAATAATTTTAAAAGCACGGGGGTCGGTCACCCACTGGGAGGAGGATTTTGCCGACTGATTTCACAATCCCGAGTCTTCTCGAATCTTCAGCCTTCCTGCTGAACTCGTTAGGAGAGTTAACATTTTGATTTATAGACTTGGAACTCGTTGATTAGGATATATTTGTATATATAGCTCTTAAGTTATCGCGGCCATGCAAATAACGCTATTATTTACTTTGTTATCGCATCCAGGGTATTACTGGCGAAGTCGGAGATGTAGGCGATCTTGGGCAAACAGGAGAATCGGTCAGTAGCGCGACATGAATAATACTGCAATAAAAATATCGTACGTAGTTCGCTTTGACCAGGTCTTAAATTGCGCTCGCTAAAAAAACTAGTGGTTTTTGCGAGTCAAATACTGGCAAGTAAATATTTCTATTTATTAAGTGTGGGTTAAAAGCAGAACTTATTGCACAACAAAAATAAATCATAAAAGGAGCAAGAACTTGTGCACCCCAAATGGGTCAGAAATTTCACCGCAATAAATCATTCCACTGCCATTTCTGGTTATCATGCTTTTCTGTTTTGTATGAACGCTGATGAGAACTTTATAGGCTGTGTTCACACTTGGTGCTCGGGCAATGGTGCTTGGGCACCAGCACAAAAAACTGTGTTCAGGCGCTGTTACTGAAACTGAAGACCCAAGTACCATTTAATGTGCGGGTACAATATCAAGACCTTGTATTCTGGTGTGAATACATGGAAAAAGATGTGTTCACATTAGTGGTCAGTGTGAATTGTACTCTGGCACCGTGCTCGGACTCCAAGTGTGAACATAGCCTTTAGATGATCCGAATGGACAAAGATTCGCGTTAATGGATTATTAAGACTCGGGTTATATTGGTTAAACGGGAATGATACGTTATAGAGAAGTAAAAAATAATACTGAAATTTCTCATGGCTTGAACGGTGCATTGACAGGGAGATGGTGGTTATACTGGAAAGCCGGGAGAAATTGGAATTCCTGGAGTAGAGGTGAATATAAAACTCTTACCTATTGGGTGAATAAATAGGTTATGAGAATAAAAAAAAAGCACCAGTATGAAATATTCCTATGGCAACTGGTAAGGAGAATGCGCATGAAGTAGGCGGTGTGGCCTAGTGATTTAATAGTCTGTTAGAAATCAAATGGGGAGGTCCAGTATCATTTTTCCGAAGCTAGTCAAACATGTGTACGGTGGTCCCAGACTCGTGTAGTCAGCCCCGCAATTTTCTATCCGAAGCTACAACTGTGTATATATAAAGTTTCTTCAAACTTCTTGTGAAAGAAATGATGTTGTATGATAGGCTTCGTGGAAACATGAGATGTTTCAAGCACACAGTTGCTACCAGTTCCGAGTACTCCGAGACAAAAATCGAACATGTTACGTTTTTTACGCGGACACTCTACCAGTGAACTACAGCGGAGGTTGGAGGGATTTGGACAACTAGGTTGAGATGTAACAAACCACTTTAATACTGCTTGTGGGAATGTGAGAAAACTGAAGACAATTGTGTTGATATGTTTATAGGAAACGTTTTATGAGAGGAGACACAAACTACTCGGCAAGCAGTTTTGAAGTTTCACCCATGTTCTACTTATTTACTAAACGTGGGTTAACGGTTTCCTTAATTTCCTTGGATGTTTATCATCAATCTTGCTAAGTAGCCTGTAGACGATATACGAAAAGTTTCTAGAATTGGGAGATTAAATTCGACGCCATTTTCTTCAGGGCGAGCAAGGTGACGGTGGAAGTAATGGAACTGATGGTCCTAAAGGCCCACCGGTGAGTGAATTCATTTGAGACTTCTTCTAGGCCAATGACGTGTCATATAACAACTCTCGTAAGGTCTCACATTAATGGCTTGATACTCTCTGAGACAACAAGAGAAAAAACAACAGAAACAATGTCCCTGGCCTCAAAACAATAACAGCTGTGACACTTTAACCACAAGTAGAATTACAATCTTACGAAAGCTGCTACACTTCAGTGAATTAAACCCACACTAGGGACGGTGGTCACAGATAAGAGTTTAAAATATGGCGCGCAGCGGAACGCATTTGAGTGAATCTGGAAATATATATCTTCTTTATCAAAACTACAACTAAGGAGAAAGAGAAGAAATAAAATCGTAAACATCTGTGCTTTTCATGGTTTCTCTTTAACGAAGATCCATTTAGATGGGAATTTTAGATTACTATCAAGACCAACGAAAGCTAAATAGTAGTCAGTTTGTTGAGTTTTCAAGATCTGAGCGCGATGGCGTCATTTTTAGCCAGTTGTGTGTCTTGTCCTCTTCTTGACCAAAAAAGCTTTGAAAGTTATTGTCATCTATATCTGATGCTTGGTTTATATTGCACACTCAGTGTTGTTGTTTGCCGTGTTCCCTATATTTTATTTGCGGACAGTCTCCTTATAAACTCAACACTCAAACAACGGTAATCAATACTGATTGTAATAACCGTGATATCCCATGGTGCATTTTAACAGGGCTCTTCAGGGGCGCAAGGCTTGCCGGGTCCACAGGGAGGTCCTGGATTCGAGGTAATTGTACAATCGATTTTTGTTGTTACAATAATAGCAAATGATTAACGGACTCTCTATCCCGACCAATGAGAACCAGTTTTGTTATAAGGAGCACAATTTACAAACATTTGCATATTGTGAGCATTTAATTTTCATTCGTATTTTGTGTACTCTACCGGATACCTTAAATTCTGACAGCCTTCCACCTGAATCTTGTAACAAAGAATACTTTACGCAATTAGTCCGAAACAACACCACTGTATTAGACTGCGACAGCAACTGATATACATATTACATCAAAGACCTGACGCCTTTCCTCAACAAAGGACTTAAATCCAGCAGAGAACTTTGCCTTTTCTCTTTTTCTTTCGTCTCTTCATTATCATTATTATCTCTTCAAGAGCTACCTTGTATGCGTCTGATGATAGTTCTTACCGAAATATAACTTCTAGTTTTTCCAACTGTTCTATGAATTTCAACACAATGAACATTCTCGGATTACCACTCATTCTCTGTGTGCTAAAACTATCGGCTAGGAGTTTTTGTTATACCACCAGACCGCATATATAGCGAGCAGTGAGCCTCCTAAGAGACAAAGTTTTAATGAGCCACAAATTCTCAGATCTATCATTGGAATGGATGTAAGCCATGCAGTAAGAGGATTTCAAACAAACCATGTAACTATTGTCTCTTTTCTACAGGGTGTCACAGGACCCCAGGGTAATCCTGGTAGCCCGGTGAGTCCGGCGATTTGTTTCTTGTTATGCATATGAAAAGGAGCTGGCTCAATGTGCAATTCGTCTTGTGACTCGTTGCACGAAAAATTATCTGGTGTAACATCGTTTTGAACGCAACGTTATCGCTATAGCAAGAGTTGTACGAAGTAAAATCAAGTACTACTTTTGTCAACGTTTACTTCAACGAAAAACGTGCTTGTGGTACACCAGGCAGCAACCAGTACAACTTGTCTTTTGATTTTTAATTTTGTCTTTTAATTAATACTTTATAAATTATATTAGTATGGAATTGTGATTACTAAGGAATTTTCATAACTTACAGTACGAACCTCAAACTCGGTTAGTAAGAGCTATTTATTGTTCCCGTCATCCAACATGGCCGCCAGGGTCTTTGTCATTTGAATCTCTCGGGAATGGCTGCAAGCCACCTATTTCGCCACGTAGCTTCCTATTTGATGTAAACACATTTTTCAACTGAAGACGCACTTAAAATCTTAACGTAAGGAACGATTTAAATCCAGCCTCATCTGTTAGTACTTATTGTTGTTTTCTTTGTTTTGTATGCAGGGTGTACGTGGAGTATCGGTAAGATGGAAGTGTTGAACTTAGTTTAGCCTCTCCTTCCAGTTTTAGTAGCCTGCGCAAAGCCGACGTAAGTTCAAATTGCCCCGGCGTAGTGTGGGCGGGGCCTAAAGCAACACTGGATTAACGTTGGCCTAACGCTGGATCAACGTTGGCTTGACGCTGGATAAACATTGGCTTAGTTTTTCCTGCCACAGCAGTACTTATTCTCCCAAATCAACTTGCCTGTAGTGGCATTTAATTATCCGTCGTATAATTCACGACAGGGCAATTATTTTAATTAGAAAACAGATATGTTAAGGTTGAAATTTATAATTTAACAATTCTGATAGAGCTGTAACATTGCCGGCTCTTTGGAGAAAGATAATTTTAGACTTACTTTTGTGTTTTTTATCTTTATTATTAGGGTGCTGAAGGAATGGAGGTAATTAGCACGAGGTTTGACTTAGATGAGTCACTGTTACTGTGAAGAAGCGTATCACTGTACAGTGGCTCGCTTGTTGAGAAAGCTTTTGTTTTGTCGTCGCCTTTTGTTGTTTTCCTTGTCTTGGCCTAAGCCGTCTGCATTGTGTGAGACGCGCCTGCAGGTAACCTTAGGAACTGTATTCATCAAATCCAAGTTGGGGAACGTTGAAAACACGTGACCCCATGATTCCTTACAGGCGCGTATCACGCAGGTTAATATGGACGGTACAGAACCAAGAACGTGCTGTGCGCTTTATCGCTTGTTTGGCTGACTAGACCAACAGGATACGTCAGAAAGAGACATAACAAGCCTAGCTTAGCTCCTTAGATTCTAACTCGTGTTTTTGTTCGTGTTATTTTAGGGAGACCCAGGCCCTCCAGGCCCGCCCGGTCCACAGGTATGATTTTAACTTTCTATATTCATAAACTTAGATTTCTTCTCATACCATAGAAAAACAGCGATATCTTTAACGTGCAGGCAAGCTGAGGTATGTTAATGGTTACTGTCTTAGACTTTAAAAGGGTTAAAAGTCCCAGTCTAGGAACCGTTTTCTTGTTGTATCATAAGGAAATACTCTAAAATTTGTAACGAGAAAGAGATTTTACGTTGCTTCGCAGCTTGAACAGTTACAAAACAAAACTGATAGAAATTCGATGTAAGGCAGGATTCCAAACAAACAATGAGCCGTAAAACCACTGGGAAGTGATTAGCGGCGAATTCTGTTTGCACCCGTGAAGTGATTAATACGGTTATATGCACATACGAAGATAGAAATACGCTAGGTAGCATGTGATGGCCTATTATTCTGCGCCAGCAATGTTGATGCACGTTTTATTGACGTGTTTTGTTTTATTGACTTGTTTAAAAGTAATTGTTTATTTTCTTTGTTGTTCAGGGTCCTCCAGGCAGTTACCTTGTTAGTTCACTTGTAAGTGTTCTTAGTTGCTCTTTCATTTTTTTTCACATGTCCTTCTTATCTTATATTATTCAATAATGTTTGCCCCTTTGGGGAGAGCTCTGTGCATAACAGGTCTCCAGATTTAGAAAAGATGGAAGGCTGAAGAAGATCACGCTGCTGAAGTGTCATCTGGGACTATACCTGTTGGAGCTCAGGGATATTAAAAAATAAACAGAATAATGGTGACGTCTTTAGCGGTCTCCTTGAACTGTACAATCTTGCAATTTAGGCTTCGCTCGTTTTGACCTGTCTTTACTTAAAGGAAACATACAAAACTAGACCAATAGGGAACTATAACTCGACCAAGCACGTGTAATATTTCTCAAAGTTCATGGAAATCGCGGGATTAAGTATGCAGTAGACATAGCTTAGTAAAGACTTCACGAGCATTGAACTCTAGTCTTACTTTGCAGACTACAGGATCTGGTGATAAAGGACCCCCGCCTGACTATCGACTGTACTCCAGCACAAAGGTAAGGAGGATAGATGAAAGAACGGTATATGAAGTACATACCAGTGTTAGGGAAGGGTTTGCAAACTGGTTTCGTGAAACCGTGGTTTCAACCAATCTTTATTTTATAAACAAAACAGTGAACTAACCGCTTCTTGTTTAGATGGACTGATGCAAACAAAGCACAGAGAAAGTTAAAGAGAATTTGTGAAGCATCGTATGTGTAAAGTCCCTGTATAGGCTTGAGAATTCTCCCAAAATTTCTCTTATGTGTATCATCTTTTGAAAGATGCGAACCATTTTCTATCTCTTGGTAACTTCTTGTGGCAATGAAACCCTGAAATGTAAGCACTTGAACCTTTGACTGCTGTTGGCGTCAGATTTATTTTGCTGGTTTATTTATTAATTTATATGTTTATTTATGCAGAGGACGGCCTCTCGGGAGAATAAGAAAGTCACTCCTGACTTGAAGGTAATTTATACAGAGATTGACAAATAATTTCTCTTTCTATATCAATACACTTTTAAGCATACCGTTGAGAATTAATAAAAATCATCAACTTACACCGGAAAAACTCCGATACTATCCCACATAACCATTAAGCATCCTCTCTATCAAATTATTTGGAAAATAACCCTCCCATCTCCCCACATGTAGCTCTTATTTCATTGGATATTAACCCATATTAGGATACACCTACTGGCGTTCTATCACGATTGCCGTTGATTGCTGATTGGCTACAATGCGCAGTATCTATTCTGTTGTAGATAGAGAGTCGTCTAGCAATTTGCGCTTGTTAACAAAATGGCGGCCGCTTCTTTGCGTTTTTAAAGTTTCTGAGGATTTTGTTGAAGTCTTGAACGACTACTAGATTTATACTAAAACATTTAGATTATTCCGAGCTCATAATTTAATTGCTATTTAGAATTGTACTTTACGTTATTGCAGATTGATTGGAGATTTTTGATGCTACTCACTAGAACTTGCTTTCTGCATCGTTTTGTTTGCTAAGGCATGTGGCATTCTCGCTTGCGCCCAATTTTTCAAATGAGATATGTTTTTTAAAAGCGTTTGTTAAACTCAAAGTTAATTTTTACGGATAATGTCATCTCTGTTCCTTCCTCGAGCACAAGCCAACGCAAAAAGCATTTTGTACAAATATACGCTGAATTCTTATCGGAGCTCCATGGTATACTTTAACTTGTATTTTCCATTCATGTCTGTACTGTAGTATACCCTAAAAACTCCCCTTCACAACCCAACAGCCACTAACAATAACATTTTGAATTTTTACGCGAATGGATTTAAGTGAAGTAACGATGCCCCGTCTTCCTTCATAAAGTTCAGTTTTTTTTCTTGATTGGTTTACAGAGTCCTTTGGTAAAAAAGATTCTTGATGGCTACGAAAATCAGAGGGTAAACTATAGACGGCAAAAAGGCAGTAAATATCATCCCGCGCGCTCCTGCAGAGACTTGCAGTTAGACAGTAGCGGTGCTGTTGAAAGCGGTAAGTTTGCGGTGCCTTAGACTCCTGAGTGCCACACAACATCGGAGACGGCGTTATTTCTTTGGTTAGGCCTGTCAACCACATTAATCCGCCATGAGAACGGAAATTTTCGAAAATTTCTTCTCAAACCGGAGGAATTTGAAAACACCGCTTTAGGTTTTTAGTGTTGGCGTCAGAAAACATTTTGAAAATGAAGCTTTTCGAAAGCGATGACGTCACGATAATCACGTGATTACAATGACTGAGTTTTGCTCAAAGATCAATCCAACATGACCGCTGTGCATCTATTTTTAACTTATAGGTTATTATTGGATTGACCCTAATGAAGGCTGCACCAGTGATGCGGAGTACATCTACTGCGACTTTGAGAACAAGAGAGCTTGCGTGCATCCAAAGAAAGAAAATGTAAGTATTGTGTTAAGTGTCCTGAAAATACAGTGGCCAACACAATCAATGAGACATGCGCGTGGAGATATGCCAGGGAAATATGGTACCAACGCAATCAATGCGACATACGCGGGGCGCACGATGTGAAGGTTGTGTGTTATACCGTCTAATGAACAACGGCTTTCCTGTATTCGGATTGGCTGTATGTGCTATGGCATAGTATAAAATGTTTTATGTATCAACTGGCCACGACGTTTAAAGTCAATGCAGTTGCTAAAGATTTCTCCGAATCGGGCCGACCCGTCGAACTGAGATGAGTGCACATCGACATCGCCGATTTGCTTCCCGATATAGTTGGCCCAACAAATAGGGTCGGTAACTCGGTAGGTTAAAATAAACCTTAAACTCGTCTTACACTTCAAGCTCAGCTTCAACTTCACTTTATTTTGCACTTACATTTGAAATTACAATATTGACATAAAAAAGAAAACAAAATGCATATATAACAATTAAAGGTGACAATAGTGTACAGTTTGTGTATGGAGGCTTATAGAACCGCGAGGTTATCGAGTTAGCCTCCATCTCGTTTGAGTGAACATAAAAAAACATGGGAGTAAAAGGACGGATTACTAAAGGAAGATTGCCTAAGAATTATGGAAGCTTGCGCTTGATATTGCTGAGATAGAACATAGTTTTGACACTTTTGGAATTGTACTTATCTTGAACATCATTGGGTGACCCTGTTTTGCTTTCTGAGTACTGTCAGAGAAAGCTAAAATTTTAATTCAATACAGATCACAATTGTTGATGCACAATCTCAGCAATGGATCAGTGAAGTTCACCCAGATGTAAAGCTGGTGAGTAGGAGACATGTATTCTTGTGCCGCGTCACTCATTCCTCCCAATTGTTGGGATTTTATTAAGAATATACCGTTTTTTCCCACGTTCGTATTATGGAGGAGTTTTTATGGGCTTTTGCCGGGACTAAGGGACTAAAAGAACTGACTGCTTTAATCAGGGAGGTTTCTCTCTGTGTAGAGGGTTTAAGTAAAGATTTGTCCCGTTATAAAGATGTGTCCGTATAGAGAGGGTCTCAAGAGGTTTTTCGTGGAACACTGGATGTTTCGATTGTGTTTCTAGCTTCCTAAATTGCTCACGTAACTAATAATAACCGCATAGTGAAATACTCCTGTCAGTATCGTATTTTCCTGTAGATAACCGTTACAAAAGTCGGTAGCCATTGCTTTCACGTTCAAACAGTTGCGCTCAGCCACACACAGTTCATGAATGTTTCTTTGTAGATTGAATACAACATGGATCCTGTCCAGATGAGGTTCATGAGGCTACTGAGTATGCGTACCACTCAGACTATAACTTACCACTGCTATAACTCACACGCCTGGGAAGAAGAAAATGACAGGACAATTAAACTACAAGGAGAAAATGAAATGGAATTAACGTCATCAGAGAAAACAAGACCTAAAGTTGTCACCAACAATTGTGATGTGAGTAGTGAGGGCCATTTAAGGAGTATTCAAAACTGGATCATTAGATAATGTATTTCAAAAAATGTTTTTTTTTAGGCATCATGGTTTATGAGCCATTATATCATGCTCTACAAATATGGTTAACGTTCGCGTAAAATTTACTTCAGTTATGTTTCAGCGAAGTGTAAAAAGTATCCGAAAATCAAACGTTTGAAATATTTTACAAGCAATGTAGAAAAAATTCTTATTTACTTAGAAAGATTGCCAAGTTTACAACTGGCAATCCTACTAAGTTTATCAGAATTTTCTGATTGTTTCGCTTAGTCGCAGATTAACTACAACAGTTTCTTATTAAATAACATTGTTACTTCGTTGTTTTCTATAGAATAAAGACGGTTCCTGGCACCAGACAGTCTTTGAGATCGACACCAAACAAAAGAACGCCTTGCCCATAGTAGACGTGGCACCTTACGATGTTGGCGACAAACTTCTTAAACAGAAATTTACCATCCAGCTGGGACCTGTCTGTTTCGTGTACTAGCCAAGAAACTGATGTCCAGCAGAATTTAGCTTTTGTAAATTTTATGTGTGAGATTTGTTTTCAAGATCTTACCAAAATAACGTACTTTGTATCTAGTGGAAAATAGACGACCCCAAGGTCTTCTTATAGTTTAACTGAGCGGATCTGGCGTTCGCGATGCCTCGCATGAATAAAGACTGTTCATTAAGGCAGGTTCCCTTTATTATTTGTAATGACACGGCAATCCATTCTTGGCCTAAGTTAAGATGTAACGGAGCACTTTGTTACTGTTGTTGCCACAGGAACGAAGCTAGGTTTGACTGGTGATTCCAAAAACTGCGGAATAATGAACAACTATTCACTGAAGTGGAGGTGAATATCCACCACTATTCACCGACACTGAGGTGAATAGTTGTTTTAGTATATACTAAAACAGTGAGATAATACAGCCC
>OMLO01003628.1_pt1 | contig 12746 bp, 5 predicted proteins | sample 1674811 | NCBI WGS metagenome assembly OMLO01 (sample SAMN06265003, study PRJEB25207) | coral metagenome | isolation source: Coral host | place: Mexico:La Bocana,Puerto Morelos, Mexico | collected 2008-11-13
AAAAAGGGGTGCCCCCCCCCCCCCCCCGGGGGGACTAAAGACCACATTTGACTACAAAATGCGTGAAATTACAAAATTTTGTTATATTGTCTTATTTTCAAACTCCTTTAACAACTCCTTGGTATAGATTTGTCAACTACGATTAGGAAAAGATTTCTGAAACCTTTATCTAATTCGCAAAATTCCTGTTAATCCTTCCGTTCAACACGACTTTCGCGAGATCATGCAACAAATTTCAAGTTAATAGGATTAGGATATGGCTTCCATTTGTCACATGCTCATATGCGTCGAAACGATCTGCAGGTTGCATTCTTTGCTTAAGGGCATAATAAACACACACGAAAATATACACCTGTATTCAGCACAGATTAAACTTGATTTATTATTTACATATCGATAAAACAAGCAACCCTGCGTTCCACAGTTATTGTTTATCGTCATTGGCTGTCGGTAGCTGTATTACTCACATTGCACCTTGCATTCAGTGATCCGTCAATCGGCACGAGTTTCTTTGTCTTAACCAGGTTCGCTTACACTACTCACCCCCAACCAAAAATGCCCGGGAACATTAAAGAGAGTGAGAGTTCTTCATTGGTGCAACCTAAACTTCTTTTCACAACCATTTTTTTGTACTTTTTTTTGTACGAGTGGACTTTAATAAGGCGAGAATCCCCAAAGGGATCGGTGGAGCTGTGATGGATAAGTAGCCATAAGTTGAAACGAACTCAAATTTTTGTCAGCCGCGATAAGCAATAGTCTTGAAGAAAATCTGCGCGTTGTGATTGATTGTTTCTTGGTCAAGATTTGCCATACGGACTGTCTCTCATGGAAACCGCTGGTCATGAGCAGTGATCGACCCTTTCTGTGCGGAACTCCCTGCGCTCAGTCCGCACTGGCAGGATCCCGGGACAATATCCCCCAATGTGGCCCTCACGCTCGGGTAGGAAAAAACTTAGTGTTCTTAAAAATACGACTTACAGCCTTGGAATTTTCGTTTGGAATAACACTGATGTAAAATTGTAAATAAAAATAATGATCATGGTCTCTTGTAATTATGTATGGTATTACTTCTTTCAGAGAGAGTTTGTATCGTAAAGTAAACTATATTTTAAGTAAACCTTGTCTTGACAAATGCACTCGAAGCGTGCACAGAAATTGATTTATAACATGTACTGTTTCCCAGAAGGTGGGACATGATACATAATGCCAAACTTTTCATATGACGCCCCCACCCCACTCCCCTAAAAAATGATCAAGTGGAGTACAGTGTTTATTGATAGCAATAGAAAGGAGACAAGGCATGTGGAAAAGGGCAAAAAGTATTGAAAAATTGCATTAGGACTACCGGTTGCACATAATCCAATTATGAGCAAAAATAGATCATCGTTTCTTGATGTTATATTACAGTAAAATACAAAATAGAATATATATTCTTCAACGTACAGTCGTTCGGTTGGTTCTTCTAGGTTGTTGATCCCATTGTTTGTGTTTTGTTCTCTATAAATTTATAGCGAAAAAAGAATGCAGCTAAAACCAGTTAAATAGCCGCAAAGTGACTCAGACACGTCGTGGGAAACAAATGAATGAAAGACCGAGGCAAGTGGGTATATTTATGTAACATTCGTTCATATTTTGCATGAAAGAATACAGTTTCGTTCCCATTCGGATTCTGATATCTGGGCCGTCACATACAGTACAGAAACTCATCTTAGACTACCTGTGTTTGGACGAGCTGAGAAAAAACATTTCTCAAATCATTAATAATTCAGCAAAGTTGAACAACAGAACTCATTTGTAAATATATCTGGTCTTAATTAGCATCTCATTTGCCTTTTTTCTTAGCACGTTGAAGTTCGTCAAATTATATTCACGGTGCTTGGACGTGGTAAAAATGTTTCTTGTTATATTAGGTATAAATTGTATATCCTTTGACGAGCACAGCGGTATTTTTACTTTGGACATGCTAATTTCAAATGAAATCATATCGTTAATTCAACGCTATCAGATCTTCAAACACTGTCATTTGCATCCAATCCGACAATCTCGTGCTGTGTCGTGTTCTCATTACATCAGATTATACCTCAGCATGCATTTTTAACCTGAGGTAGCTCATATAGCAACAAAAGCTAATATAAAAGCTGCTCTACTTGCTTTAGGCTACACATCGCATGGTACGTTTCATATTCTTGTCCATTTCAGCGTTCAGAGAACAACGTTAACAAACAACGATAGCTTTTAATTTGTTTGGTTTGTATTTGCTGAAAAAAAAAAAACAGGTTTCCTCTGCCCTCGGCATTATGTAACAAAACAATAAAGAAAACCCATGTAACTGTAGTTGGCTATATATTTATGCTAATTATAAAGAACTAAATTCTTCCTCCGAAAGACAGATCTGAAAGTTCATACCATGTAGGCAGTCTTAATAGGGAACTTGCAGACTCACTTGCTAGTAGAGGAAAGTGCATGATCACCCCCCATTTATTTACTCCTCATTGTAAGTTCACTGAGTCATTCACTTGATTCAGCAAAGCGCGAATGAGGAGTGTGAGATTCTCCGCCTTCTCTGGCTAATTATACAGTAATGTACTCTCTCACATTTGCCTGTAGCCTGCTACACAGACGTTCCGAGTCAATTGAAGGCCTGTGTGAGGTTAAAATTTACCTCCAGCACTGTATTCCTAGCATACTGACTGTATCGGTTTCTTACTGTCAAGTGAGTTAAGCTTGCTAATCAGGCAGTCATGACATTTTCTCCTTTACACTTTTTTTTTATATAATATATAAGAATACATCTTCTAAGAATATTGAGGCTAACATTTGCGAAAGAATACTTCAAGGGTTGAAAAGTTTTAAGTTAAAGTTTTTAACTAAATATAAACCGTATAACATTCTTCCTTCCTCTAAACCGCAGTAGCCAAAAATAACAAAAGCAGCATTTTCCGTATGTTCGAGGCTAATAACATTTCTGCAGGATGTTATGTGTGTCAATTCAGGCTTTATGACGTGCAGTCTCCAACATAAAATACTTCAACATCATCAAAGTCAATAAAAAGGAAAATGTCTTTCGCAGGAGTTCCTGTCATACGTTATGATCTAAGAATAACTACATGGATATTTTTAGCCGAAAATCAAAAGAAAAATAATAATGATAATATTCAGTCTGGCCGGGCAAACAATATAAGTCTTATAGCATATAAAAAAAGAGTGATGCATATGATGATCTGTATTGACAACGTGGTTAGTGTACCGGGTCATCATTTTGGAGAGGCCCTCACACAATTTTAGGGGTTAACTAGCTGCAATATTGACGGGACTGTAGTCCGTGATTGTAGCCTAAGATCAAACTCTCTAATGGGAAAAGCACCACGGCCCGACAACAAATGAGTTTAGATCTTTTGCATGCGTTAATGATCTTTATTGACAACTTAAGCAGTAATTACTTAATTCTGCTTTGTTGGAGGCCTGCATGTAATGTGAACGTAGCCTGTGATCAAACTCAAGGTCTGATAATTAATGAAAACAGCCCTTTGCCGTTACATTTCTCGCCGAAGGTGCATGGATATGTTTCGTCTAGTTGTGGTTTTCTCAACAGCAGGATAGTAGGAAGATACCTGACCCTAGCTATGTTTGGCTAATCAGACGCAGAACTTTCCTATGTTATGTCTAGAGCTTAGGCCTTGTGCACGAAAGAGGTCTCCTAGTGATATTAACTTTTAACCACAAATCAGCATCTGACCATTACAATCACAGGTTGGAGAAGAGTTTTTCTTTCGTGGTTCTTTTTTGCGATGCAAAAACTAAAATAACTCAACCGTTGTGTATATTAGTTTTTGTCGGTTTGAAGTCTGTATGTTCGCCGACCTCTTTTCCCATCTTGCGACAGTTAAAGAACTCAACTGTTAACGTTCGGTAGTTCCGTTTCACCCTTTCATTTCCCATGTCTAGCCTGTATCAAATAATGGCGCTTTTAGCTTTTAGATATGAGGATAAAGACGAGCAGTATGAGAAATATTGAGCAGTGCTTAATTGTTTTTTTTTAATTTTATTTTTGATATTTATACTAAATGAAACTGCGAATTTCTTCTTACAGCTCTTGGAGCGTAACTACAGAATGTAATAAAGTAACACTTTCAGCTCCATTTCAAAATTTTCTTTAAATCTTCCCTCTTTCTGTTTATTTTGCAATTTTCAGAACTCAGTGATCATTTCTTAACTTGAACTCAGGAAAAAATAGTTCCTTTCTTTCCCGCTCAGCATTTTCTCAAGGAATTGGAAAACATTTTCATTACGTTGTTATCGAGTTATCGTGGCACTTGTGAAAGTTAAGGACATTTCCAAAAAAGCATGGAGTCACTAGCTTCAGGCTGGTGCTCCCATATGTTTTAGTTTTCTTTGTCCCAAACTTCTACTGGTGTCCATAAGTCGAAAGAAACAAGCAAAATGTGTTATGTTTTTTAATTTATGTATGTAATGGGGCAGTACAAGAAAAGGTGTACTAGTTATTGTCTGAAGAAAGTTGCCTTTTTTCCATAGATTTTTCGCAATACAAGAAAATTTGGGCAGGACTCGAAATTGCATACAAAAACGTATGCAAATGCGTATAAAAATAATGGCATGCAGTTAATGACACTGCACTTTATACTTAAAATGTTTCTATCTTTTTTATTTCTTTAATTTAGACAGAGCCTTAATAGGGTTCCTAACAAAACTGTTACACTAAACGCTTGTGTTACTCTGGCTGTTTCAAAACAAAGGAAAACGATGCTTCAGTTCAATGATCACACTGACTGGTGAGTTTAAAGCTAATCAATTCATTAAAGATGTAAGCATTGTTTTCTCAATTCTTATTTTCTATTTCCAATTCCTCATAATTCACTCTGTTTGCCTACCAATTTCTGCTTAAACTATAGCTGAAATGCTCCTAGGAATATGGTTCTGCAGAATTTTAGGCGGGAAACAGAGTGAGTTATTAGGAATTGGAAAATGGAAAATTCAGTTGGGCAGCGAGCTTTGCATGCAATGAGCGTAATCCTTATTTTGAGGTATTTATTTCTGATTCTTGTTGAGTTAATAAAATTTTAAAAAGCGGCATTCCTTAAAAATGAATAAATAAAAGAACGCAAGAGCCTTCACGAAGCTTTTTTGGAATGTATGAAGCGTTCAGTACGGTATGCATCCAACAGGAGCTGTCCATTGATTGTTACTGATATTCAATCCTGCTTGAAAGCGCCACAAATCAACACTGGACGAAGTTGGTTTGCGTATACAGAGTGGATATGATACGTTTCGACCTCGACAGGCATCGAATTCGCCAACTGGGCAACCGAGGGTTGAGTTGTTACGTGTTGAAACAACCAAATTGTCGGTGCGTGGATAAGTGCATTGCCACGAAGTATAGTACTGGCTGACCGGGTATTTTTTAAAACTGTACGGTTGCCCTTGATGGGAAGATACCTGGCTGGTGTTGCTGGAAGTCTTTTCAGTAATCGGTCTTGGTTCATGTTCAGTCCTTACCACTCTAGTTTCTGTCGTCAATTCTTCTTCAGGAATAGTAATACTGGGTGGAACAGGCAATGGCCTTTGGTTGGTTGTCTCAAGTATGTTGTTTTGGACACTGTTTTCCGATTTACACGTAGAGCTGCCTGGGTTGCTTGTCTTGGTAAATTTTGTTACTTTCTCTTGCTTTCTGTACTTTGCTCTTCTGTTTTTAAACCAAACCTAGAGTTCAAATGAGAACAGTAGGAGCATTTCATGATAATGTATCCCTAGTGAGTTGACAAGACGGGCATACGCAGAAGGCTATATTCAAGAGGGGGGTTTAAAACGAGTAATGAATGGCTGTTCTATACAGAATTAAGCTAGTCCAGCATTAACTGGGTTCTATGACTAAAAATAACTTAAGAGAGATTACCTTGGGTGTAAGACCTATATGGGGGATTCACTCTCTTACCTTGATAACCTCTTGGTAAGATACACTACACTATAAACTAGTTACACCTGATGTAGGTTTCCTATTCTGTACCTCCGTAAAGGAGATGTGAGCTGTATCGCACGCATTATTATACCACGCTTTGCTCAATCGTAGATAATGTACCTGAATTCTTGATTCCGGAAGGTTTGTCCATGATGCGAGCTGCTCCCTCATCACGACATCGGGGTAATGTGTTTTAGTAAATGTGTTCTCTAGCAGCTGAAGTTGTTGATAGGTAAAAGCTGTACGAGAACGACGATGTTTTCCTCTCACTGAGCCATAGTGAACCTCAAGGATTATATCTACAACAAGAATACACTTTAGTTAGCTGAAACTTACTCAGCTTGTGCTCGAGCTTGCTTCATCTTCAGACCTCACTCTCAGTTTTCTTTCCTTTTCCGAGCCATAAATGGGCTAGGTCATTTTGGGCAATTTCAGCACTGGTGAAATGGTCATAGAATTAACTAAAATACCACAATAACGGCTCAAAACTATAGAAGAACTCAAACAAACACAGGAAAGCCAAACAGGGAAATGGATAGACACAATTGGAGAGGATTAAGTTTATATCTCAGTTTATATCAAAATGTCATTTACACAGCTGGAAAATCATTCCTATTTGTTATGTGGCCGTGATTTTGCAAATGAAAGACGTTTAGAACTTATAATTGCCAAATTAAATAAAATTACCTTAAATAGCTTGACCTAGCCCCTTTAAGGTTGCGTCAATAATTTCTAGCACCTTCCAAAATTGAGATTTTGATGAGTCTACTCTTTAACAGGTGATCCAACAATGTGGTATCAAAAATAACTGCCCAATAGTTGATTTTTGCTATCAATTTTGTGATAATGTTAAAATGTCATGAAAAAGATGGGCAAGTCCCTGTGCCATTTACTGTCGATTCAAGCTTTCTGTTTACTATGATCACACAGACGAGTAGTCCCTCTAGCGTCACGTACGACGGACAAAACGAAAGAGACAATTCGCAGTCTGGCCAGTAATGTCTCAAGTATTTCTTCTTGCTCCAATTTCGTCTGGTGTTCTAGGTGGTACTCGCTCCCCTCCCAATCTTTTAATCACCCTCCTTTTCAAACGATAAGGCCATCGCTCTTTTAATGATATTCTCACAGCTTTTTGCCTCATTAGAAACTGCACCTCTTTCGTTTCTTTGCGAAGCTGAATGTCATTTGTCAGGATACCAAATAAGCCATGTGAAACAGTTTTGTTATCCTGGAGCAATGACATGTATTTGCGTACCATTTTGTTGCTCTTGCCCTAAACAGAAGACAAGAAACTCTTCTCTTGCAAAGAAAAACTCTTCGCTCACATGGGAAACGCTTGAAACTTAAACAGGCTAGAGGCTTAAACAGGCTAAAATTCCATTCAAAATCGGTCTACCGATGCAGCTGGGAAGAGGCTGTTCTAAGGCTATGATGCATACAAATATGTTCTTTCAATTCCACTCATCATCATCATCATCATCATCATCATGAATTACTGCAAATCATCATCATCATGAATTACTGCAAACCACTATAACTAATAGAAACTCATTTTCAGGCCGGTTCGTTCCCCGGTTTGTTTTAAATGAACTGTGCAGTTTAGTTTTTCAAAGAAGCTGCTTGTAGATTCATAAGATAATGCTCAAAATTTTGAATGTGAAGCGCAACTGAGATTTTATGCGGTGCTTCTTGTGATTTTGCTAATTTGAATTCCGTTTGTCAGATAAGCGGATACGAAAGGCTAGATGGAGAGAAGGCGCAACTCTCCAGGAATGTTGTTCATGAAATGGTGTATCATTAAAATCTTTAAAAGGGACCTATTGCTTAGTACGTAAAATGTATATTGAAAACGTGTTGAATTTGTATTAGCGGAGGTTACAAGACCCATAACCAATATCGGGTGCAGGTATTCTTTTGCAGACTTGCCTTTATTACTCAGTGAAAACTATAAATTTTCATTTAGGAGCAGGCAGAACGAGCTAGGTTGAACTTTAAAGGAAACCAGCCTTAAAAGAGCTTTGTAAGCTGATCTGTACAAGAACTGTGCGAATGCAAGACAAAATCACAAGGGGCCGGTGAGCGCAGTGTGGTTTTGTGGTATACCAAACATGGCATGTGCTGTACATATTACTGTGCATAGAACTTGATTCACTATCCTTGTTAAGAGGTAAAATAGATAAGAGAAGACGAATAATGTGTCTACACAAAGGAACATTTCCTCTGCGGAACAGTGCCACAGTCCTGTGGTTGACTTTCGGGAAGGCACGCATTGTTCTCCTCTCAGAAACAAATACTTGATAAGATTATGGCGAAAGTAGCTTAGTTTAAACTTCACAAATGCTGTTTCAGTATGCTGAGATATGAAAGCAACATGTTCCGGGTTCATTCAGTTCCAACTGTAAGTACGTTCCTATGTTATTCTAGCTGAGCTGTCATGACGCTTTTAGAAAACATGTTTTTTCCTCTTGTCTATTCATCGCAGCACTATTAATAAAGTCTGCAGCGATGCAATAAGTTCCCCTCAGAATCAATGAAACATCAGTGGAAACTGGAAATATTACATACCTGCCAAGCGCTCCGCTAGTGTGAGAGCATGAGGTGCGTTCGGCTCGTTAAACATCTGGCTGTTATTTCTCGAAGGTGGATTATTCCTTAATATACTGTCGATTGAAAATGATGATGAGAAATCCATCGTGTAGAACTTTTATATTTGCGATAATCAAAGGCCTTTTTGTTGACAATATCGTAGCTCCAACACTGTAGAATAAAATAACAAGAGAGTAAATCTCGACTCGCTGTAATCACAAGATCCTCACATGGCTTTGTAATTTTGTGTGATGTCGGCGCGGTTTTACTTACTTCTGTAAAGTAGTCTGGCAACTGTCATGCAGTAATGTGGGTGTTTTACCTGCTGTGATAATTTCTACTCTCTGTGTAGTGAAAAATCCGAAATTTCCTATCTAATTTGTTCTAGGTTTGAACAGATGATTGAAAAGTATTTTAATTATGATCAAAGGAGTGACGTTTAGTTTCACATAGAAAAATTTTAAAACTAATGGAAATAGCAGTTGGAGCACTCACGTTGCATACAAATGAAAAAGGCAGCTAAATTGTCTAAAACGTTTCTTAAACGGTATTTTAATGCGATTATTTTGTAAACAATTCACTAAGTGTCCCACATTGTAATATTTCCTCAGCCCAGACATTTACGATTCACGAATTATTATTATTATTGTTTCATGTGATAGCTTTACATAAACAAGATATTAGCCTTAAAGTTGTACGAGGTTGGCTTCTATCAGCATGACCAGACTGTAGACTTAAAGACTTTTACGACCTTTGGCGATTCGGTGGCCTTTTTGTTGGATCAGCGTGCTCCTTACTAGAAAGAATACATAACCTGAAATAACTTTGCAGTAGCTAACATATGTAAGTTTTTATAATACTAAGTGTCAAAAGCGTAAGACAATTTTGAGGAGAAGTCAGGAAATAGGAAGTTGTAACTTACGGTTGAGAACAACACATCGCAAAGCCGCGAAAATTAATTACCAGATTCCACCGCCGGCAATTAACAAGAAAATAAGCATTCGAAAAGGCCTTACCTTGGCGAGTGTCTCGAGTGAATGTGTTTGTTTTCCCTACGTGGTGAGGGAAATTGTTTGTTCTACAATGAAGGAACAACTTGTGCGAGGCTGGTTCATCTAGACCAAGTCATTGATTGTTGATCCAAATCTCCCCTCTGTAGCAGACCGGTATTGTTTGAGTAAAAGTGCCGAGCTGTCACCGTGATTGATAGTAATTTAATTAGAACGAACCGTACCCCACCTAAAGGTAGTTATTGTCGCAGTAACCAATTAGCGCGATCTTTTTCTTAGAGGACTATTACTGATCCGCAAATCACACTTTTGTATGGCTGAATTATCAACGGGTTTTCAAAGCTATTGTGCACAATTTTTCATCCATAAATCTACGATACTTAAGCCCTCTTGACTCTTGTCCTTAAAATGATCTTATTTGAGAAATTGAAGTGTCATGAAGGACATCAAATAATATCAGACTTTTTGAAGTGAGACTGAGCAGCATTAGCAGACAACTTTTTTCTTTCCCTTGATCTTAAACGGGCTATTCTTTTACACGTTTTTTTTCTTTTTGTTTCGTAATAAAAAGCCTTCGAATCGGATCCCCCACAGGTCTACATAATTGAACAAGAAAAGGAAAAAAACTATTGGAAACCATAACATGCCACTCAAAACATTTAGCTTATGTCCTAATCCCTTGTAATGGGCATGGAACTCAAAGCGATAACAATTTTCAGTTTATGCTTGCAAAGAAATTGGGCTTGACACTGTGAAGTTTTGTAGCATTTCAATTCTTTGTACTTCTCTTGGGTCGAAAGAGCGTTAGGGAAAAGGAAAATATCCCGTCACGTTTTCTCACCTTTTGTCAGAGACCTCCTGCATTGAAACCAATTATAATAATTGTAATTCCGTAGTGTACACAAAATGCACAAAACGAGAGGGCGAGGCCATTATTGCAAAAACGGTGTCTTTGCCCATTTTGTCCTAGGCCAGATCATTAGATTAGTGACTCTTTGTTCTTTGCCAATATTTTATTCCAATTTCGAAGTATATGTTAATAGCTTTACTTCAACAGATCGTGCTATTTGTCAACGTTGGCCAGTTGTGGCTTGCGGGTTCTTAGAGGAATTAGCGTGTTAATGTAGTTTAACGGAAGGTATAAGTCACTAACTGTGGATCAACATGATCAAGTTTGAAAATAGAACGCTTTTCGCACAGAAAGCGAACGCTCAAATTCTTCACGTTATTTACTGTAAATACTCGTATGAAAGAAGCTGTCAAAGCCGCTCAAAGGCTCAAAGTAACACCCTAAAGTGTTCATTATCGCCTTAAGATATTTTAAGGATTGCGATAATCTCATTTTTTGCTACCCCAAGGAGGCGGTGTGAAAATCCATTGAGCGATTTCTACCAGCGTCATCCGCCGGATAAGGGTCGATAAGGACTTTCTTTTAATAGATATATATATATGTGTGGCAGCTATTAATAGGTAAGATTGTGTCAAAATGCGTATGCATTTGGAAGCATATGCGAACCAAACCGTTTTACTCTGATTACACTCATTGGCATTCTATGCACCAGCATTAATCCTTCGACGCAGACTAGGTTGATCACATTATTCACTGGGATTTGCTTGCAATCAAAACTGAAGTGTAACGACTCACTGAACGACTGGGCTGCAAAACCACGTGCATCTCTAAGATCCAGTTTTGAAAGGGGTTGCTTAAAGAGAAGGCGTCTTGTACAATTGAACCTCAAACTCTTAGGGGAAACGAAATAAGGTAATAAGGTAAATGACTATGGCAAATCCAAGGGAAATGGTTCTGAGTTCGAGTTAGCGGGTGCCAAGTCAAGCAACAACCGGGTGTACGAATATCGTCGAGGGATGCGGTGCCATATATGCCAAAATGAGATTAAGATCAGGTTTAAAATTTTATTAAATCGCGAGTTAACATCACACAATGTTGAGGATAAATAAACAGTGCTTTAGAACATAAGCCTTTGTTCTACAAAGGGCATAGGTATTGAAATCCCTCGTCCTAAACAGGGTTAGAATTTCATACCTCATGCGGTACCACTTTCCAAATAGGATTCAGGTGTTCCCCCACCACACACACACTCCCCCTACACATGTACAATAAAACTGCGTTTTATTTTGTCTTTTTCTGTTAGCCTCGATCTCCCAGTCGTTCAGTTCTAGAAGAGTCTACCTTGTGGAAGACAAGAGGGAGGATAAGTGTAATTATAGGAAAACCTTTACTTTTCTCAGGGTAACTCTGTCAGCTCTAAAAATAAGACTTCTATCAATACAGACCCTGCTAAAAATAAATATAAATAAAAAAATTATTCCCCTGGGCTCATCACTTTCTACGCTAGTAAGCAAAATTGATACTGATTTATCAACCCAAAGATTTTAACAGATTTGATTTTTATTAAGCTTATTTGACAAGCTTTTCAGGTGAGGTTTAGAACTTGGTTGATAATTTACTTTAACAAAGTTGTCACGGTCTGATTTTGCACTGTATGACCCGCTAACAACATTTCTTTAGCGTTCTCCAGAAAACTGGTACTCGATTTTCTAATTTACCAGTTTGGAACAACTAAATAAGACACTAGAACGTGACCTCTCTGGTTATATTGCATGCTGTACTGAAAACTGAAGAGAAATTCTTTAGGATTGCGAGTCGCTGTCAAATGCTTCCACAGCTTTTCCTAGTTCTTCAAAACTTTCACCGGTGTTTTTTTCTTACTCGACAGAAAAACAGATAAAATGGTAGTTATTTCTTTTAGAAAACTACTCTTTTATTTCGATTATTAAAATGTAAATCTTTTTGTCGGCTGCTTTTGATAATTGCTCATTATATCTACACAGTTGTCTATGTATGTATATCATGGCTATCAAATTACCTGAAGATTACGATTTCTTTTCTGAAGATCTTGGTGTTAAATAATCCCGTCCATTTAGTTCCCGTTTTACTCCGCTCCCGAGTAGCCTTACCGCAGGACACGTCCTCAACGAAGAAGTTAACTTTCTGTCTTGTCCAATTTCATCCAACCCATGTAAACAAGTAACACAGTTTTTATACGTGGCGTAGAAACATAACCAATAAGAATCTCTCAGTGTATATGTTGTAGTTAAAAATTAAATTCAGGTAAAAATTAAATTCCTTTGTCTCTTAACCCTACTTATTCATT
>OMLO01003631.1_pt1 | contig 12741 bp, 12 predicted proteins | sample 1674811 | NCBI WGS metagenome assembly OMLO01 (sample SAMN06265003, study PRJEB25207) | coral metagenome | isolation source: Coral host | place: Mexico:La Bocana,Puerto Morelos, Mexico | collected 2008-11-13
CGGCAGGAAGTCCAAGTTTATTAATTAGTCAGCGACTTTCATCGAGAACGAAATGATTGTGACAAGAGCCAAATCAACTAAGATTGTAATTAATGTAATTTTTCAACCCCTGCGGCTTACCTTTTTATAGCTATCGGGCAATTTGCTTCGTCATTCATGAACTTGGCTGTTTATTGGGGCACTTCTTGCCGTGTTATCGTTTATTTTGTCTCTATAATGCAAGAAGCAAATGACTAGTCTAATCAACACGAGGCAAAAATGGTTAAGATACGTTGAATACAAAGCAAGAACCAGAAAAAGCGTGAAAGCGAGGAAAATATGTTTTTATCACAGGAAGCAAATAACTCTCCTGACCTTTTATTTTTCAAGCGTCTAAGAATTTGACCCTCTTTCCGTTGAAACGTTAGCTCTAACAGATCAGTGTGCACGCACGCTGTTTTGTTTGGCAGACGTTCATCGGGTCATACGTCCAGCTGATCAAGCAACATTAGATCGCATCACCTCAGGCAGATAAAATCAAACGAAAGAATTTGCCGCAGCACGTCGCTGCTGCGGAAGTCGAATAACAGACATTTGCAAGTTAAACCTAATTCAAAGCTGCATTAAGAGAGCAAGATGTTTTCAAGACATCAGGTAAGAGAATGTCTGTTGTATCAAACGAAGTAGGATTAAAAAAACACGCATACTGACACTGAACCAGAATTACTAGGTCATTGAAGTTTCTGTTTCTTAGAAACCTGGAAGCCGAAACAATTGAAAAGAGCAATCTTCGAAAACTGATAAGTCAAGACGAAGCGGAGTCGCTTATCCATAGAATCCACTGATTACAATTTGCGATTTTAATAATTCTTCATACTATTAGGGTTCAAATGCTTGATTTATCCTACGGGGGCGTTCATAGGGATCAAAATACCCGGAATGAATCCAGTAGCATGTTTTACCATTGAATGACAGAAAAGTTTTGAAAACTGCATGTGTCTGCATGGAAATAATAAGTCCAGACAAGTGCTCTTTAGATAGCTCTCTCCCCAGTCTCCCCCCTTATTAAATTATAACCTTTTTTGAAGTGATCAAGTCTGAGAAAAGATCCTTAGGCACCATGTGATACGAACTTTCAGAAGTCGAAAGAGTATCAATTTTCATTGTCAAGATGCGCCTAAACTGTAATGCCAGGTTAATAATTTTCTCCCTCGACTGAGTATTAATCCGGCAAACAAAGCTAACAAAAAGTTGATGGTAAAATCGGGAGATTGGCGTGTTAAAGGACACGAGGCGCTGTTTCAGTTCATAGACATTTTGCGCTAGCTTAGCTTGGTCTGGTATAAGGTTGATTGAGTTAACTCAAGCAGGAAAAAAAACATTTAGACATGCCATGTAAGTATTTATTTCGCTCACTCTCTAGATCCTTTTAAGCGTGTTTGTGATCACTTTGATACTCTGCATTGAGAGTACTGGAAGCCGCCGGATTAAAAGTAAGTTTAGATCGATTTTGAAGTTTGCCGAGCTTCATAGCAATTTTTGCCCGATTGAAGTAAAATATGCTAATAAAAAGTATGGAATTATAAGCCATTGACTGGTAAAGTAAAGCAATTGCCATGCAAATAAAGGTTAAATATATACGTATGTTTCTAAAGCAACACAGTAACAATACAATAATAATACATTCCTAGTGGCAAACATTATTTTATTCTTTTGACAAGCAAACAATTCACTCGATGCCAAAATTTCCAGTTGGTACAGGGCTCCTCAAGCCTAAATTCACTGCTTAAGTTTGCCCTAAGAAGGATATCTGGATTTCTTTAGTTTTATAATATGCATGTATATATATTTCTTAAATTAGATTGCGATAAGAAATGCAGCGACCGACTCCGACGATTACAGAAGTACCCACCTACTAAGATCAAGATTGATATACCCAATGGTCTGTGTAAGGCAAGATATCGCTGCCATAAAGGCTATAATTTGGTTGGCAAGGAATTACGGACTTGCAAGGGAGGGAAGTGGATAGAAAAGAAGGAGCCCAAGTGTTATGGTATACTTAATTCCATGCAATTCCTTGTTGCTTCATTGAATCATCATACCTAAAGTTTGATTTGCTTAATTCTAATTTTCCTGACGCGTGAGCAATCAATACTCAACTATAACAAATATAATGGCAAGTAACATCTTATTTTTTTGTTAAATTTTTCTAAATATAGGAATTTTAAAAACGTTTTTGGATAAAGTTTTTGTTTCGAAGTTTATGTTAATTTGTATTCTGATTCGTTACTGAAATGCTGGATTCAAAGCGTCCTGTGGAAAACCTGAAGACATCCCAAACGCCAGTTATACGGGTACGAGTTTTAACCTTAAAGATAGATTGAAGTACAGATGTGAAAAAGGTTACACGCTCATGGGACCTCGAAGAAGAAGATGTGGGGCTGGTGGAAAGTGGTCCAAGGCTCCCAAATGCTCACGTAAGTTAATTTTAATTTGGTCACATTTCCCTACCAGAATGCATGAGAAGAAGCCTGGGCGTAAACTATGATGTATTTTATGAAATCTAGGGAGAGTAATAGCCCACTCAAGCTCATCTCCACTTTAGTCATGTCATGTTTAAATGTGGTGATGGTCTTAATCGATCAAGGGGTAAATTAAGTTTAAGGATAGCGTCTTTCAGCGGTAAAACTTGAGCACCCGGAGGGGTCTCCTTTAGGGGTTTGCATAGTTTGATTCAGTCCGACGAAAGTTCAAGGGTAATTTTTAGCTGGATTTTTTCTAATGCGAGCTAACCCAGTGGTAACCTGATCAAAAGGGGCGTAGGCTACAACGAGATAACCAATGCAAACTCCTAGAGGGGCATTTGCTTTGATTTTTTGGCCACCTTTTCAGAAGTATCCTTGCATTTTTTCTGTTAGGACCTTGCGGAAAACCGGAGGATATTCCGCACACCAAGGTTAACGGTTCAAGTTACAACTTTGGGGATACTTTGACCTACAGCTGTGAGAAGGGCTACGCCTTAAAAGGACCGAAAAGCAGAACCTGTGATAAAGATGCACGATGGTCTGTTGGTCCTACTTGTACACGTAAGTCGAAAAACATTTCATGAATCCTCGCGAAATCTGTCGAACGTCCGGTAATAAAATTCATTCAAAGTTAAACGTTCAATTGATTTGGATAGGGATCAGCAATCAAATGCAATCAAATCGGCCAAAACATTTTGCTCATCGTGGTAAGGTGATAATAATAAAGTATTATCGTTTGTCTCACGATGTCACTTAGGATCTATATCGTTTCGACTGCATACTGCTAGTCTTCATCAGGCTATGAGGTTTACTGGTTACGCGAAATCTTATGAAGCACTATCCTCTGCTGTGATTGGCTTGTTTTCAACAGCTGTGATTGCTGCGTTTCGATTCTCGCTGTTCCGGTGGGCTGTTCTCTCTTTAGTTAAAAAAGAGAGATCGTAAGCCGGAGTGATTTGGAAATCTGTCATCCATCCTTTAATCAATACAACCCGCATTCACGACGGACTGACAACAAAACTCCCTTGATTGTCTCTAACGGCACATTTAACCCAATGATACTCTGTTTGTTCACCTTAGAAGAACTATTTAAACATGAGGCACGTTCCACGAAATTATCATCAGAGGGAACTTAGCCCCTTGAATGATATCAGGATACTTGTTAGAACAGGCAATTACGTCAAGTTTTGCCAGTTTCTATCTCGAAGTTGACGTGATTGAATTTTCCTAGCGTGATCATTCGGGCAAGTGTATTCCAGTGTTGGTGTCATTTTTAGAGCTAGTCCATATACTAGGTTATACATATAGAGCAATAATCATCACATGGAAAGGTTGTATCCACACAGTTTTTCGAAACGTCAGTCTCCAAAGCTGTTTTTTGTCGATACTACCTTTACCTGGTTGATCACAGTAGACGAACTTATCGATACCCCTGTTTTGAAATCATTTTCTAGGATTAACTCATCGAATAATATGCAATATTTTATTTACTTTTGCAGGCATCCAGTGCACTCATCCTTTGAAATATCGTAAAGGAAAACTTTTAAAAGGCAATGTTTCATCCTCTGATCCAGAATTCTTCGAAGGTGCCACTTTGGTATTTGAGTGCAATGAAGGTTATGAGCTCAAAGGCAGTGACACTATGACTTGTTTGGAATTTGGTTGGAGACCTCGCAGTCCACCATATTGTCTTGGTAAGCGTCTCCTTCTCGAGTCTGATAAGTAAACAATGATGGCTTGGCTGTTTAAATGGAACTGATCATCTTGAGTAAAAAAAACCTTTTGATTGGTTGAGATCAAAGCCAAATGTATGTACATGAAAAGAAAAGGAATGTCTTAGGATGACTTTGAGTTGTTCTGGCTTTGTATGTGAGAGTTTTTTAACGCTTGAAGAAGTCAGCGTTTATGAAACGTTTTGGAAAAAAAGAAGCAAACCTTGCTTGTGTGATACCACTGCTGGTTGTACTCGTTCAGTTAAGATTAAAAATACTTTCTTTTCTATCAAGCAACAGCCTAGGAGCAAGATCTCTTTGCAGCTTTTGGGTTACTGAAGAAGCAGCCCGGCAAGAGAGCTTGCCTCCAAGCTAATAAAGTAAGAGCTCAGCAGGGTCACTGGCAAGAAGATAGCTGTTTATGTGTCGTACTTTATGTTTTGGCTTGCAGCAAAAGCGTGTCCCGATCCTGGGAGACCAGAGAATGGCGATCGCTTTGGATATTTTAGAGTCGGAAGTACAGTACGTTTTTCCTGCCAGTCAGGTTTTGAAATGCATGGCTCTAGGGAAAGAACCTGCTTGGAAAACAAAGAATGGAGTGGCTCTTTAACGACCTGTCAAGACGGAAGTAAGTTGGACGTTGCCGATTTTTTTCTAAGTAAGAGATAAGCGAGTCATTTGTTTACACTTGGCTAACGAGTTATGGATTTGAAGCGGGTGTTAGAGAGAAATGGTCGTTTCTTTCGAGTAATACATAGAACAAGGGAGAATTTGAAACCCTCAATCTAATTTAAACCCCAATTTAAAAGATGGAAAGTTTAAATGAAAGTTTCTTTTTCATTTCAGGGTCCGATTGCCCAGTTCTTGGAACTCCTATCAGCGGACGAAAATACGGCAGCAAGTACAACAATAGAGATATCGTGACATTTGAGTGTGACCTTGGATTTGTCCTTAAAGGTTCGGCAGTAAGAAAGTGCTTACAAAATGGAACCTGGGATGGAACAGATGCAATTTGTAGAGGTAAGTTCTTGTCGCGATATTTACGAGCTATAATTTTGAAGTACGAGGCATTATATAAAGCTGGACTGATCCTCAGTAATAGCTAAATAGAGATGTACATGCACACAGGATTGTGCTTAGTTTTTCCTCTCCTGGAAGCAGGGGGCTTATCTGGGAGAAAATACATAGGCCAAGACATGGTTCTTTGCGAATGAACGCTAGGGCAATTCATGAGATAAAGATATCAAAGAATAAGTAGGTTGATCACCGCATATGTAAATTATATCATCATTAATCTAAATTGCACCACACTGGGAACTAACTTTCGTGTTTTTCAAAGTCCCCATCAATCAGCACCTTATAGTAGGTGGAGATGTCCCTATAAAGTGAAAGCCTATAAATGCGAATCTTCGTCGCCTTTAAAAGAATATTCTCTTGCAGATGAGTTTGAAGATCGCTTTAAAGATGTCAATACCACTGCTTACAACTTTCGAAAAAACCTGATTGATCCTTTATTGGAATACACGTGCAACAGTGAAAATGCGACCGGGTGCAATAAGACAAACAGTGGCCCTGTAATCCGTGGAAGAGCCATTAATCTGAACGGAAATGGTGGCCTGGATCTGGTGTTTGTCATCGATGCCTCCAGCAGTGTTAAGAAAGACACTGATTTTAAAAGTGGCTTGGAATTCGCAAAGGAACTTGTGAGAACTATTGGAACCAGCAAAAGGTATGGATCCATGACACATTGTAGTCAGTCAGTCTTGTTTGTTAGCCGAAGATTCAGCTGTACCCGGTACTAAGAAGTCTCCACTGCCTCCAGTCCCGGGCTCCAGTCTTGAACAGACAAATCCTTTATGACGTGTGTCGTACAATATTCGATTTCCAAGAAAAGCTCTATTACATGTCGTAGCAAAAGCTTGAAGGACGCCCAGGAAAGGTCGTGTTGTAAAAATTTTGATTCCTTGCTGTTGGTGTTTGTTCGGGATAACTATGAAATAGTAGTCTGAAGACTTTTTCCAACTAGTTACCAAACTTGTGAGATCTCTTGCCACAAATATTTTGCTCATTCAAGTAAATATTGTTAAACCTTGTTCATAAATCTTGCCTTTCCAAGGAAACTAATCCTGTACGCCTATAATCGTTGCTTATATTTCCAATTGATCATTGATTCTTCTTGGAACTATAACTTGCAATATATACCTTTAAACGTTTGCTTTAGTTCCAAGCGCACCAGAATTCATCAGGGAGACGTGTTATGGCTTTTGAAATCCTTAAAATCTTCTGTACAAGTCAACTGCAATATTTTAATTTGAAATTTAAATTAGATGAAACCATTTTTGGTCGTTATGAACAGCTGGTGTTCAAAATTAATTTTGCAGGGCATCACAAAACTTAAGACTTTGGACAGACATTCTTTTATGAGCAATAATCTAAAGAAGGATACCTGCTTAGTACTGTTTTCTTTTTTTTATTCAGAGCCGACGGAACCAGAATAGCAGCAGTGTCATTTGGTACTGAAGCAATACTGGAGTTTAACTTGGGAGAGGCCAACGTGGATACGATGGATAAGGCCCTTGAAGCCATTGACAAAATCAGGTACATGGGAGGGGCTACCGCGTCAGCGCTTGCTTTGCGAATGGTCAGGAGAGTAGTTGTACCACAAGCTCGTGAGGACAGTCACCGGGTGATGATGTTTATCACAGATGGAATGTCAAACATCGGTGGACCTCCCCAAAAGGAAGCAAAACATCTTCGCGAAAAAGAAAACTTTGAGATTTATGCAATAGGTAAGAAGGAGCATCTCCCACAGTCATGTAAACTCATATTGAACAGTGAGTAAAGAGCGTTAGTTTAAAACGAAGTTTTAATTCAATCGCGTTTATCTGATGTAAATGGATTGGTTGCTTTTATAAAGTTAAAAAAGGCAAACGCGAGTCTCAAAGAGGACTCATCAAGACTGCCTTCGTCGGCTCTTGAGATGTCCCTCATATAATTAATTCAATATGCATAGCTTAAGCAGTTATTGACTCTTTGGTTTGTACTGAACACTTTGAGCTTAAGCCAGTCAAGAAGTAAGATAGCAATAAATTTGTTTAGAAGTGCCAGAGGCATTTCTCGAGTTTAATGTTAATTTAATGTCCATTTACGTTCTTCAAGGTGTTGGAAAAAAAGTTCGCATACGTGAACTGATGGGCATTGCGTCTGCTGACGACGACGACGATCATGTAATCTCTGTAAAAAAATATAACAATCTGAAGGACGCCATTAAGAAAGCGGTGTACATAAAGATAGGTACGTCAAATAGCTTGGCCTCGAAATATTTTTTTGGGAAGAATGTTTCATTTCCAGTTCCCCTGAAGAAATACAATTTAGGCATCCTATCTAAGGATCATACGTGGAAAACTGTGCCAACATGAGAAAAAAATCATACCCTATTTAAGGATCGAGAACCTCAAAAACCATACCCTATCCCGCGGCACATACCTATAGCCCATATATGGAGTACCCCACCCCCCTTGAGTGACTTCGTCAATAAAGCGATTGATTAATTCATTGATTGAAGATATTTCTCAATGGGATGTTTCCAACTTATTCTAACTGTTCATTATTTCAAAATTTTCTTGTTTTTTTTTTTTATAGATTATTCTCCTTGTGGAGTGAGTCCAGTAGATTTTAGGGCTCGAATGGTTGGTGGTAAAAACTCAAAAAGAGGATGGTGGCCCTGGCAGATTGGACTATACAAATACAACGATGAAGGTAAATTGAAGTCGTTTTCGTTTGTTGAGAATGTGCAATATAACTTCCTATATTAGTACACCTGATAAGTGAATAACAATGGTGAATTTTAATGAAGAATACAAAAAGCAAAAACCAACACAACGTAGGATGAATTTTTGAAGGTGTACTTTATTTCGGCTGGCCAAACCAGCCTTCTTCAGGCACAATGGAAAGTTTTACATCGGTACGTGTTTTTGTGTAGCCGATATTTACGTAATACCGGAAATACACAAAAGTAATTGGTAGTGTAAATTAAAGAAAGGCATTCGGCACAATAAAATAACATGATAAAAGAGCATAATAAAAGAAAACAAATGGAAAGAATTAATATCATCGTTCCAGTTGCTTGCTTAAACATTTTATAGTGAATTTTAATCTCGGTAACAAAAGGTGGAAGGTGAATTGATCAGAAAAAAATTGAGCTTAAAATTAACTGTCTTTATTACAGAATTCATCATTTTCCGTTGATAACGGTTTTTACAGAGGGTCCATACTGTGCAATTTTCCACCTTCAGGCCGTCTTTTGACAGAAGTTTAAATAACGTATAACTGAAAATGTAGGTGTTCACAATTGTTTTGTCGCGGATACGGCAAACAGAATGTACAATTAAGTGTTTTGCTAAAGAACAGCAATTGCAAGCTGACAAAATTCTAAGCAGCTCCCAAACCAGTATAATATTCTTTTTAAACAAAGTTGACTAATTTACGCATTTTTTTCTTTTTTTTTATGGTTTTGTTTCGCCTTTTCTAACATGTATCTGATCATGTTGCATTCCATTTTTATCCGTCAAAGGCTGTAGATCGACAGCCGAAAACTCACTTTTATTTTTAAACTTTTTAGCCAGCGAACATTTTTTATTGTAATTTTACTATATTGAATTTCTCTTTTGTATCTTTTGACATTGATACATTTTTTGCCTTTTTGTTTGTTCTATTGTTTTAGTTCCTCCAGAACTGAGGCTTATTTGTGGTGGTGCTCTGATATCTCGTCGCTGGATTTTGACTGCAGCCCATTGTTTTTACCACTTCAATCCGATATTTGGGAACCGTCGATTCAAAAGTAATCCTGGAGAGTAAGTGAACTAGCCCTTTCCATTCTGTTCGTCCTAATAATCGTCCGACTGTCCGTCTGCTCGTGTGTCCTTCTCTCCTCTTATCCACTGCTTATTTTCGATGAAATTGACCATCTACTTTAGAGGCTTATTCCAGCATTTACAGTTTCCCAAGGATAATTTCATGGAATTTAGCTGAAGATTGATGATCGGGGTGTAATGACACTTAATGAATTAATGGCACTTAACAGATACACTTCTTTAGGTTATTCAAACGAAAATAGTAATACCATTCGTTTTTTAAAATGCTTGCATAAGTACCTGAGGACCATTATGCGTCTACAAAAAAGAGACAAAAACACCCGTTGTAATAAGATAAATTACCTATTGCCTTGGATAAGTCTGGATGGGTTGGAAAACCGTCGATTGCATCTACCCGTGAACGCACGCGCGCAAAACATGTTTTGACGTGACGTCAAACGTCTGAGTTTCAGGTGTCAAAATGTAAAGTTTTCCCGCTGAAATGTAAATTTTCCCCGTTAGAGTGGGTGTTCTCGTGGTTCACTCTGTTCTCTTGACCGCTCACTGTCAGCGCAGTCAAGAAATCAGGGAAAAGTCAGTCAATCAGATATGGAAAGCTGAAAAAGTATCAAGGACTTCTTCAGAGAAGTGGATTTTTATTTAAATATGCTGGTGAACTACAAAGCAATGGATTTACGTAAACAGCGAGCGCAAAGTCTCATACCGGAAACGATTTAGGGTACGTGAAAGACCGCAAACTAAGTTCGCCTCATGCTCAGAGAAAAAAAACAGTTTCTAAATCTCCAGTGAGGAAAAAAACCGTCCTTACTGTTGACGAGACAAGTGTTGGACAAGAAGCAGTCAGTCTCAACGTGAAGCCAGCGTCTTGCAACCAACGATTAAAGGAAAGTTACTGTCCCTTGGAGAAAGATTCATCGAAGAAAAACGCCTCGCTGTGGAGGAAAAACTTGCCGAAACAGTTGAAAAACGAGAAGTGCTGGAAGATTTTTATCGAACAATCAAAGAGGCTGCTTCTGAAACAAACTTATCAACTTATCAATGAAACTTGCCGTTTCGTCTGATAAATTCAATAAATCGAAACGAACTTTTTAAGACAATATTGACTTTGTTGTAGTTAATTATTTGACGGGGTATTGATTCTGTGCTTGTAGTGTGGCAACTACAAGCACAACTGCGGGAGGCGCTGTGGCCTGATGGTTAGTGCGCTCGTCCCCAGAGCGAGTGGTACGGGCTCGAGATCTGGCCGGGGACACTGTGTTGTGTTCTTGGGCAAGAAAATAAACTCTCACAGTGCCTCTCTCCACCCAGGAGTACAAATGGGTACCGGCAAATTGTTGGGGAAACTTAACACATTGCGGGGAAATGACCTGCGATGGACTAGCATCCCGTCCAGGGGGAGTAGAAATACTCCTAGCCGTTTCATGCTACAAAAACCGGGGAGGATAAGCTCCGGCGCTATGAGCCAGTCGGCCCTAAGGCTTCATTTTTATTTTAGTGTGGCAACTATCTTCGCGCGTCTACGCAATTTTCACCAACAGGTGAGAAACCAGACTTTCTGTGACAGGCATCACCTGACTTCTAAAAAAGAACTATCCTGTGCAAGTTCTTTCACTTGATACCACAAATCACTTGTAAGTGGAACTCTTTTCTGTTGATTTCTTCCTTTTTTTAATCGAAAACATCCTCCCTTAAACTTCGAAGTTTTCACACCTGAAAATCAGACGTTTGAGGTCACGTGAAAAGATGTTTTGCACGCGTGCGTTCACGGGTAGATGCAATCGACGGTATTTGCCTGTTGGGCAGGACAACGATATGTTAGTCTTGGCCTTGTGTGTTCCAATTCAGTTATTTTGCGCTCTCATTCAGTCAGCAAGTATACATATTATCTTCCCTCCAGATACCTGGTTAAAGTCGGGGACCACAACTTGAATAGGGATGAGAGATCTCAACAGGACATTCATCCAGAGAAGTTCTTTGTTAATCAAGATTACGTGGATGGTAAATTCGTGAATGACATTGCTCTCATCAAACTCAAAGACAAAGTGGAACTAAGCCCCTTTGTGCGAACTCTGTGTCTTCCAGACAAGGATGAGGGCGATTTGGCAATCCCCATGAAATACGGTTTTGCAACTGGATGGGGTGTAACACAAGCCTTGAAACCTGGCGAAAAAGCCAAGCCTGAAAACAGATACTCAACCCGCCTTCAATACTCTGCGTTTCAAATTCAAAGTGACGAACTGTGTGCAAACAGATCATCCCCGATTGTTGTTAACTCTACAGTGGCGTTTTGTGCCGGAGATGGAAAAGGTGGAAACGATACATGTCATGGTGACAGTGGAGGAGCTTTTGTTCGAGAAGGAAAAAGAGGAGAGGGCTACAGATGGGTGGCTACCGGACTTGTCAGCTGGGGTAATGGGTGTGCTCAAAAGAACCAGTATGGATACTATACGAGGGTGTATCCATTCACTGATTGGATAAAGAATACTATAAAGGAAAATTCCGAGGAATAAGCTTAGTATTTGCTATACACTCGCACTTACAGAAAAACATTGGATTGAAAACAAAATCGCCACTGCTTCTTTTTTTTTTCCACATGCATTGATTAATGTAAAATTAGATAGTTAAAATATATTTACAGTTTTAAAGATAACATAAAATTCTACTAAAAACTCTACCACGGCATATTCAGTTATCTTTTATAGCTAAATGCAATCAAAGTCCCATTCATTGGCGATGCGTGATTCTTTTTTCTCTGTTATTTGAATCTAATTACAGAAAAAAATCTAGTGCATAGAGGTATAGAGAGCGAGGTAAAGTGCAATAAATAAGAAAGGAAATAAATTTTTTAAATACTTCAACTCTGCTATATTAATTTAATAACGTTTCCATAGAACGTGCGCTCTTATTGGCTGAAACAGCGTGCTCTATCAGAGAACAGAGCACGAGTTGATGACATTAAACTGGCTTTCAAAGTTTTGAATCGGAATTTTGACAAATTTGACCCAAATTACTATTATTTTGACCCAATGTAAACAACCTACTACTCAGCAGTAAACATGGCTCACGGAGACCATTGTTGACAACAGTAATGTAAAAGCTGTACGAATATTTTGCAAGATTCCGACAAAGCACGGAGCGAAATAAACAAATTCTCAACCGAGCTAATGCTTTTGTAAAAAAGCTCAATTAACACTTACACACTCGTTTGCTTAGTAGAGGGTCCTGAAGGGGTAAAATGGGAACTGGGATTTGGGCCAATTTTCACTGGGAAAGTGGGATTTGGGTCACTGGGAATGGGAATCACAGACAGAAAAACAATAAAACTGGGACTGGGATTTTTAAAATTTGGAAAAAAATAGGCTGGGAAATGGGATTTGGGCAAAATTTTGGCTGGGAAAATGGGATTTATACCCCCCCCCCTTCAGGACCCTCTTAGTAGTGATCTCCCGTCACCTCAGCGAAATGGACCTCAATTGCGTGATTTCATACCGCGCGGGGACCTGGCACTACCGGATTTTTGCGGACTTTATTTCAAGATGGCGGCGAAAGAAGGCAATACTGTTCGTGCAGGTTGGCACTGGTCTTGTGCTAGTACATACTGCAAAAACTCGTGGAAAACTCCGAATGTGGAGTACTACACTTTAACCAAAA
>OMLO01003632.1_pt1 | contig 12737 bp, 13 predicted proteins | sample 1674811 | NCBI WGS metagenome assembly OMLO01 (sample SAMN06265003, study PRJEB25207) | coral metagenome | isolation source: Coral host | place: Mexico:La Bocana,Puerto Morelos, Mexico | collected 2008-11-13
GTCACCTAAAGTGACCATCCAAACTTCGCGTCAAAGGCCACTCGAAGAAAGATTTATGGTAGGTTCGAAATAGATCGGAATTTTGTTTTCTCTCGCATCTATGAGCCGAAACGCAGACAGAGAGTGCACGATATCTTTGCCGATGAAAGCGGGTTTGGAACGTGCTGAACAAGGGACGAACCTATCAGGGGCCCCGGATAAAAAAAATACCTTCCTAAATGAAAGTGCTCAAACAGCCTACAAGGATATGAGAAAGAGTCGAAAGGGATTCAATCAGTCTAAATATTTTTGTTGGAGTGTGCAAGTGGTAATTTGGCAGATCGAGTTAGCCTTTTTTCCGCGCCAGCGAAGCGCCATGGGTAAGCCGAGAAAATTTGGTTATGCGTCACCGTGTCTCAGGGTATACCGAACGCCAACCTTTTGACATGCATTCTAGCAGAATGTGAGTAAGCTTAATTTTTCTGGGGATGCTTTTTGGCATGTCTAAATCTATAGAAAAATTGCCAAAGGTGACAAGTTGATTATTTCGGAGAGTGTAGCCTGATAGATCGAGATAGCGTAACCTCTCCAAATCCCAACATGATAGATTGGGGAAACAGCCGGAGAAGAAGACTAGGGTTATTTCTCCTCACCCCTGAATGAGCATAAATACCTCCGCTCAAATGCCGTTTATTCACGTGGATTTAGAATTTTTAAACAAGTGTCTTGCTCTTGAAGGACACGACACAAATTATTGATCCCCACCAGGGCTTGAACCACAGGACCTCTCTATCCAGGACATTCAAATCTCCAAATGGATGTTACACGGGACAACTCGCAACAACAACTTTCCGCGCAACGTTTGTTGCGCGAAAAGTTGTCCCGTTGTTGCAGGTTTTTGATGGTCGTTCAAAAACTCGTAACATTTTGCGGCAACAAAAAATCGTTAAAAGTAAGTTGTGATCGCGCGCCATGTTACACGGGACAACTTTCCGCGCAACGTTTGTTGCGCGAAAAGTTGTTGTTGCGAGTTGTCCTGTGTAACATCACCTTTAATTTAAGGAAACAAGGCAACGTAATACACAAAGCTCCCGCCAATGATTTAACAGCTAAACGGCCAGGGGTAACTCATTTTGAAATAAGAAACGGATGATCGCAACATTTGTTTTACAATTTTTATTTAGTAATTCTTTTTTTTATATCAGTTTCAACCTTATTTTATTCTCTGTAAAGTTAGCCGAACTTAACTTGCTCGATGGTTACATATGCCCAGATTCTTCAAACGCTCACTAGCGCTTACAAACAACCAAACTAAGACTGCAAAGCAAAGAAGACATGCTGTCAACAATACAAGTGTGTATGCAAGAATGTTCCTCTATTCAGGTGCAACCTCGTTCTCTGGGCTTTTCTTTGGAATTGGTTGCAGTCGTTTTATTATTGTCAGCCGAACGAAAATACTGAATTGTTCTCACAAACAACATTCCTCTGACACAATGCATCAAATTTTGTCCTTTACATTGTGTTTCTGGAGTACTAAACAGACAGAAAAAAACAAAACAAGGTTGTTGTTTTTCCCGTTGCTGTTATGTGGAATTTACTAAATTTCTTATCTTGAGGAGGAATGTGGAGAAAGTAACAGATTATCACTGTCACAAACAAAAAGTAAACAGGAATATCAATACGCTCATAGAAAAATAAACAAGTAATTGATAATTGGACCGCAGGTCCATTTGTTCTTTACGAAGCTCAATTGTCTTTACCAAACTTCGCATTTCTTCTTTGGGTTCATGTACGATCCTACTTTGCATTTGAACACATCGGCAAACTCTTGGAAGTTTGATAAAGTGCCTATCACCCTGAAAAATATAAGGAAGAGGTATCAGTACCTCAGAGAAGCTATTGAGAATGGTGGAAAGTACTTCATATCGACAACTTAACCTTTCTTACGCGGAGTCTTGTACCACTCACCTGTATTTCGTAAGGGCGTGGACATCCTCGGTGACCGACAAGAATTCAGCAGCAGGTGTAGTGCGTGTACACTCTTTCTACAAGTGAAACATTTCAAACAATCGCACAGTTTGTTATAGCAATGATGACGGTGAAAGACAGCAAATGTTATTAGTACTAGCTAAACCTTTGGTCAATTTTTAAAGGTCAGAAAAATTCTATAAAGACTTTGTTTTCCGTCGTTTTGAAATGTGTCAATTAAACAACGCGAAATACAAACCACACTGTCACCGAATACCAGCGAGAAAACAAAGAAAACAAAGCTGAAAAGTCTAGCGCACTGCTTTAGCTATCAATGAACCACAGTGAATGATCAATAAGATTTTTGGGTTGTTTACCTGAGCGTATCCGATGAAGAACAGCTCTTTGCTCGTCATGTTGAGCTCTGGTAAAACTTGCTCGGGACCATTCTTCTCGATAAAAGCGTTATATGCCTGGGAGAAATAAAACATCGAGTTAAATGCGTCGAAAGACACAGAGAACATTGATAGTAAATGATAGTAAAAATGATTGCGTTTAGTTCTTTTATAAAGTCTGTTTAAACAATTTAAACGAAACAAAAGTGTTTTGCAACTGACTCAAGTTTGTAAGACAACTGGCCGCGATTTAGACAGAAACTGCTTAGTTTATTAGCGGAATAATTGAAAAAAGCGGGCTTCTATTTTACGGCCTCGACGAGCGTATAAGGCCGGGCAAGCAAACGTTTCTTCAAAGCCAGTCATTTATAAACCTGCTGTAGAGCCAAATATTTAGAAATTGTGTTTTTAAGAAAGTTTAGTTTTGACAAGCCAAGGTTAACTCACATATGTGGAACACTCAATTTTTGAATTCAGTTCAATTCTCTTCCGTGTTTCCTTGGAAACATTTTATTCTAGAACGTTTTGATCCGACGTTCGCATGTATACACATTTGTGGTGTTCTTGCGACCTTGGCTTCTAGAAATCCAAGGTGGGCTATTTTTCTAGTTTTCAATTGGCTTATCTCTGCTTGCCTTCTCAATTGCATGTCAGCTGCGCTAATTTAAGATTTATATCCGAGTACTTTGTTTTTGCACCACCTGGTTTACCCTTGGCTTGAATCCCGGGCGTAGCTACTTGGCATGAAGCATTTGGTAGAGAAAGCAGAAGTGGAGGAAAACATAGAAGTCCAGAAGATTAAAGATTAAGTCTCAGATTTTCTCGATACCAGACTCTCAGTGGTGACCGCAGTTAGCCCTGATAGAGTTACTTTTAAATAGAGTTTGAAAGAACAACCGCTGGTTAGCGCTGACAAGTCAAGGCTCGGTCCCGCATAGGACTCGGGACTAAATACTTGGAAAATTAAGTGCGGGGACGCAATAAGGAATGGTTCTTACGTGGTAAGCCAGATTGACTCCTCCCAAGTCAGCGATGTTCTCCCCAAGGGTTTTCTCTCCACTAATCTGTTCATTTAATAAGAGGAAAAGTATAAACTAGCATAGTTAAACACGTGATCTATCTTACATGATATGCTAGACTCAGGCCGCCTCCGTCTGCCACGTTTTCTTCTAGAGTTTGAAGGCCGTTGATCTGATTTGATTTTCGAAAGTCGGTTAGTAATTAAAAAGTGTATAACAAAGTAACAACGGAATAACATGAACGGGAGAATTAGATGCTTCTTCTGATAGGCTATTTAAAACTTAATCGTCGCAGTATTTCTTAGAGGGTGCGGAAAGAACAACAGTGCTGTTTCTTACTCACATGAAATTTGTTGAGGACTTTGTATTTCGAAAACTGCTCCACCAAACATTTTGCTTTCTCTTGAAACATCTTGATGGCAGGCTCACTCCATCGAGTTCGCTTCTCAATCAGCTCTCCGTTCTTGTCAAATTTTCTCCCTGGAAGCGATAAAAATGAATGTGTTCTTTCTTTTGATATATCAAAATTCAACGACAAAGTAGATGTGAATGTCATATAACAAACCATCGATGAGGCACACTCTAAATCACGTGAATATTCTTACCTGTCGTATCAAAGCCATGCGTAAGCTCGTGACCGAGCACGTGACCAATGGCTCCATAACTCAAAGACCTGAAATTGAGGAACATTTGATTCTTTTTAAATTCTAGGACCGCAGTGGGTCATGAAAGGATGACCGCCATGTAGAGGCTTGGGCATGATTGTGTCTGTGTCAAAGAATGGATGACTAGGTAAATCATTTTCCAGTGTAACAGAGCCCATTAAGAATGAAGCATTATTTTTTAAGGAGAGGTTGAAGAATTATCAAAACAATTCCATGTACTAGGGAATTGTCCAACCCGCCTCCCCTCCCTCCCAAAAAATACTGGTCCATCTCTTACTACTTTTTATCCGATAAACAGCATTATCCACTCTTTTAGCAACGTAACGACGTTCAAATAATGGCTAATGTTACCTTGGTATGTCGTTTGCATAAAAGAATGGTGGCTGCAGAATACCAGCTGGAACCACTACATAAATATAAAACAAACACGTCATAGTAAGTTACATGACGCAAAGGTATTTTTTTTTAAATAACATTAATTTTGTAGACACACCCCTTTCATGACAAACATAAAAATTGAGCCTGTCAGTCGCTTTCCAATTACTGACAAAATAAATATTTACTACACTCTATCAAGGCCCAAAAATTTGGAATTCTCTACCAGTATCAATAATTGGCTCAACAAACTTTTCCGGCAGCTTTTTATCGAAGAGGTGGTGAGTTGGTCATGTAAGAGGCCACCGCTATAAACCTGGTGTTTTCCGCCGCGGCATTTTGTAGCTAATTTTTATTATTATTTACGGTATTGCAAATAAAAGAGGATGATGATGATGATGATGATGATGTTCAAGTAATTAGCTTTTATTTTGGAGTCTTAACGAAACATTTAGTCTCGTATCAATGTTTGAATTACAAGTTGAAGTGTGTCCTAGTTTCTTGAGACATGTTACTGAAACTTTTAAACTTGAGAATAGTGGCAATACGCGCATCAGGAAATGGCTTAGGCCTAAAGTGCAACATTACTGTGAGATAAGAAAGATATTCATACCTATTTCATTCTTAGTTATGACGTAAAATGCATTCACCAGTTGTGGGACTGTGATCCACCTGTTGTCAAAGGTATAGAAAACGTTTTATCAAATTTAATTTGCACACAGCAATTTCATCGTCACAATAATTTTAGTCTCATTCCGCGCTTATCTGTTTTTTCCTTCAGTTTAGCTTTATGTAGCAAGACGAGGAAAGCTGGAAGAAACAATTAATCAAAGAACAGCTACTTTTTTTCTGGCGAATGTTCGCAAAAGTGAATCAAGCTAACGATTTTCAGAGCGTCCGTTACTTAGCAGGACCTCGGTTGAAACCAATCGCGGGCTCAGTCTGCTAACCGGTCGCGAGTGCTCGTGTTAGCATTTTCGTTCCTAGTGCTACACGTTTTAAAATGGCGCGACGTTTCGCGACCACGTGACAAACCGAAACGGATGTTCTGGGGACGAGAATGCCATGATAGAGGACGCAACAGTGAGACTTACTGGTGTCTATCAACTGGTCTTCCAAACTTGTGGTACGTTTGATAGTTTGAAAACCTGTCCGTACTCAGGACGTTTTGAAACCATTCATTCCCTGTGATGTTCAGCTGAAAAGAAAAAAACCGTTCAAACTTTTTTAAACTGTAGTAACTAACAAAAGATATATATATTTTACCAAGCATTTTCACATGGTCTTCATGGTCTCTATGAAGTCGGGCATCGTTCCCAAAGCGTTCAAAACTCAATTGGAACTACAAAGCGTTCGCTAAGATTCCACTGCATGGTGCTGAACATTTTAAGGCACCATTTCTTTAGTCTATAAGAGTGGAAACCATGGAAAAATGTGATCGATTTTTTTTGTTATCGGAAAATTCACCAGCAAACTAGAAAGAAAATCAGTGTGATATCGGGCTCGCGCGGTTACTTTACTTTACAGCTTGAGGCCGATGACGTACAAACTAACTTCAGTTTTTCATGCGTCTGTCCTGTTATTGATAATGAATGTCGTCATAACATTGCCAAAGTAGCTGAAGATTCACGAGGAGACAGCCGAGTGGATCCGCAGACTATACTTGACAATGTTGTGATGAAATCCGTTGTCAATAACAGGACAGACGCATGAAAAGTCTGTCCGCTCATTGACAATGAAAATTATCAGCCAACAACCGCGAGAGAATTTTTGCAGTCATTGTAAAACTAATTATAGAACTCGCGAATCAATTATAGAGCGTTCTGGGAAGAAAGCACACTTAACATCGAAAACCATTTTTCTTTATATTTTGTTATCATTGTTAACCACAAATCTTTGTTCATATTTTAAAATGCTGTTTCTAAAAAAACAATTGACTAAAAAAAAAGTATTCTCCCCGGCGGGGAATCGAACCCCGGTCTCCCGCGTGACAGGCGGGGATACTCACCACTATACTACCGAGGAAGTCGATGATATTTGGGAATAAATATGTAATATTGTTTTAACTGTGGCAACAATATAATGAGCTATTGTAACATACCATGTGATATCTGTTGGCAAATATGTTATCGTTCCACAGGTATTCTGGATATCCAACCTTATATACAGCTGCATCGGCCTGGAAAGAAAGGAAAACAAGTGAGAAAAGGAAATGAACCGAAATTATCACATTACATGGCTCAAAAAATTGTTTTCCATTCATGATTTTTGCACGTTTAATTTAAAAAATCACTTTATTTTAGAACGTACCTTTTCTTTGACGGCCTCGACTGTCTGTTTGTCGATCCAGCCCACCCCCGACACACGGTCTTTAAAAGCCCGGATGATACCTTCCATCATTACTTCCACCTAGAAAGGAAAACACTTTGTGATCACCATGACAACAAAGGATACAACGGAGAAAGCCATTCGAATTTCTTTATGTCACTCGAGTACCCACTCCTAACCCAGGTCGTCGCAGTTTTAGAAGCAGATACGAGTCTTATTTCCTACCTTTTCTTTGCTGTCCGGACCGAACGCATTTCTGATAAACAGCGCACCCAGCATGGGACCGAGAATGTTGTTTGTGTAGCTGAAACAGACTTCCTCTCTTGTCTTATTAGTTTTAGATCCAAGGAGTCGTTTCTTGAATTTCTGATGAACAGCTCTGAATTTGTCGCAAAGAAGGGGCACGGAGTCTTTGATAGAGCGCCACACCATGTAAGTGGATAAGATCCTAAGAACAGTCAACAATTTTGTGTTAGTAAATTTTGCATGCTGAAGTCTTTTCATAGATCAGAATCTGGATGGACTAAGTATTTACATTCTCAAACTTGATTCCGTGGACCGTGACCCACAATATCCTTTACTCCCATAAGCCTTTGCGGGGTTTGTAATTAACTGAGATACACATGTTTAAAGCAACGACTTTTCGCTGGTTTGGTCTGACCTCGTTATTTTTTCTGTTGGTTTAAAGCATCATAGTTGTCAAGTCTAAACTAAGAAAATCGCTAACTATGACGGTATCTTTGGTATCTGACCCTGCATTTTTCTTAGTTTTGGTTCCGATTTAAAAGATACATCAAACACTCTAAGCGGTGTTTTAATAACTCGAAGTTGGCGAAAACTACTTCCCTGCACGTCGTATTTTCATCTCAGTCTCTTCTCGATTTTTCGGGGAATGTGATAAGACACAGTCTCCCAAGTTTATTACTTTATATATTACATAAATCAAACGCGCGCTCGTGGAGCCAGCTTCACCTGGTACCCAGGTCTCGTTCTGTTTGACGCTTGGTCATGACGGATCTTGGGTCGAGGTTATAACCAGTTTGTATAATAATACTACATAGTATATAATCAAATTACTTTTTATCCGTCTTGCGCAGTAGATCCAACATATTTTGTAAATAATCATTAGCGAGTACTACGACCGTGTCGTTCCTTGAAAGGTCGGGTTTCGATAATACCTCCTGTAAATGTTCCAGCCATGGAAACTAATGAAAGAAAATAAAATCATAAATAATGTCAGAGAGGTTCTCCGCATCCGATCTTGGAGCGGGCAAGCTGATTTCGTGAGTACTCGATCAAAAGACTCGCAACAAAATAAGTTAAACTTGAAAGGATCGAAAGATCTTTTTGACAACTGCGTCTTTCCAAGTTCATTTATCAAACGTCTCCGCTGATGATAAACGAGACGAGAAGCGCCAAAGAGTTGTGGTTGGTGCTAGCACCAAAGTCTTCCAGACGCTAGGAATCTATCCCGGTTTCTGTGTCAAGAAGTAATCCGGAGCATTGCTCTTTTCCCCTGGATGAGATGCTTGCACAACTTCAGCTTGCGAGTGCGCCAACGTTTTGGTAGTACAAGGGTGAGCGGCGTAGCCGAAAGCGACGAACGCTTTCTTCGCGCCCATTCACCAGACTCCTCCCGCGCGGAGTCGCTGTTCTCCGGTCGGGCTAGTGAATCATAGGAAATACCGCTCGCAGGCTCGTTCATCTCAGTTCGCTTTGGCCTAAGTATTTTTTCATCTCTCTCTAATAGTTGACTGGCATGAACATTTGATATTCTTTGGTTGAAAAAGACACTGCGAAAGTTAAGGGCCTTGGCTAGGAAAGCAACACAGTGACCTTATTCAGACATCTTGATCTGGAGTGCATCGCGCTAACCGCTAGGACATGAGTACCATCATAGGTTGGCAATGCATACAAAGAGAGCAAAGAAATGAGTGACATTTAAAAAGGTTTACCTCTGGGAGAGCATCCGCTAGCTTGCCGATGGGAATACGTACATACTTCTTGGACACTTTCGGAACCCAATACTGTGAAAAAAGTTGGATAAAAAAAGGTACCGGACCTAGTTTCAGTCTACAGTCAGAATATTCATTGTTGCGCTTGAACTCTCAAGTGTGTAAAACGTCTTTTAAAAGGCAAAAAAAACTTGAAAACAAAAGGTTACTATGAAAGAAAGTTACCAAGTCTTACCAGAGAAGCAGTAATTAATTGAGACGAGAATGCCTAAAAATATAAACGGTGGACAGCACATCAAAGTTTTCACTTACCAAAGCAAGTTTACCCTCAAAAAGAAGTAACTCTTTCATTGCTTGTTTAGCGTCCTTATGGCTAACGTCTGCGAGACTTGTAATAAGCGACATATATTTCCACACTTCCTTTAGAATCTAAGAGATTAATTGCTGTCAGTAAACTACCTTAAACTGCCGCTTATAAGCTCCCCTGATTATAGCCCCATATACTCGTAAACTCAAAACAATACATCTGGCAATAAGCCAGATGTTTAAGCTTATGATAAACCTATTTCGATTAACATCTGAAGCCGTAGCTCGTTTTGAAACGGTTTGTCAGTTCCAGTTGTAAGCGCGCTCTGATGTGAACCCGTCCATTTATGAGGCCATCTAAAAGCTCGTACGAAACTGTTTAAGCCCTGGGCTTAAAAGTAGCAGTTTACCTTACTAATAAAACTACTATCTGACTAGTTTCTTCTCTTAAACTAAAAAACAAACATTTGATATTTAAGAAGTAAATATTTTTGTTTCAAGGTTTACCCTTTGACTGGTGAAATAAATGATTTGAGGAAGGTTTAATGTTGCTTGATCGATCTAAAGGAAAACAGAAAAGAAAACAAAGACAACAAAGTCTTGTTAGTGTGATGCTTGCATCGTATATTAGATGATTATCAATTCAATAACACTAAAATAAGCCAATCAAATGAGACTGAAATTAGAACGGGCTTCCCTAGTCTACGGGCCAAATAATCCATTTCAACTAGGAAAGCATATTTATAAGGGAACAGATTGACGATTAAGGACATCTTCATAAAGTCTGCTAATAGACAAAAGAGTCCCAGAACACCAGAGCATACCTCTCTTTTAGTTCCAGGGGGTAACTGGGTGTATTTCGTCTCCCCACTGATAGAATATTGCTCCATCGCAGGGTTATATACCCCAATATTAAATTCACCGGTACCCTGATTTATACAACAGGGTAAAGAAAAGCAATATGGGAGTGAAGTCACTAGCCCAAATACAAAAACAAACGCAAGGATCCCGTTCGGGGCTCTCAACCGGATCACAGAATCCAGGACCTATCGTGCAAACCATATATGTCATTCTGGGAAGCGCCTCGCTTGGTAACTCTCGTCCCGTTTGCGCTTTACTCTCTTTCCTTTCTATTTGTTTGTTTTGATTTTTTACTATATTAGATAGATTTGTACATATATATTCCCAGTTATGTTTAAGTTTGTGAAAGATGTGTTACTGCTTCTGCAATTAATCTACGGTTCTAAGCATATATACAAAACGCCTTAGTGTCCGGATTCTGAGGTCTGGGTTTCATCCCTCGCCCCACCCCTTCACTCCCGAGGGGCACTTCCATATACAGGCTATCTGGGTATGTGCCGCTGTGAAGAGTCTGGTTTTCAGGTAGCAGTTTAGTCTGGGATAGGTATAGCAATAAGACAGGCTTAGTCTAGAATGGGGTATAATTTACCAGAAAAGTGGCCAGCGTATAAATTATTTAATGTAAAACAAAGTTCTTTACCCGGGATTCTCTAATAGAAATTGAAACTCGGAAGTGGTTTTGTAAAATATTGGTTTAGTTCGCGTATGTGGACTAAGAGTGACAACAGTTCTGCATGGAAAATACCTAGTTAGGGATGGGGCAGGGCTTTTGGTGGTGAATATCTAGAGTAGTGTTGCGAAATCAAACTAATCGTAGTCTAGTCAAGAAGGGTAAGGATTTTGAGTGTCCCAGCGGCACACACTCACCCAAAGATTTGCAGAGAAATTCTTCCCCAGTCTTCCCCTCGGTAATTTTATAGAGCGTTAGTATGTTTTATATTTGAAATCGTACTCACAAGAATGACATATTTTCGTTCAGCGCTCCCTGTTGTCTTGACAGGATCTTGAATTACATTCACACTGAAGAAAACCTCCACTGGATAATTCTTCTGCATCTCAGCTAAAACCTTGTAGAAGTGCCATTTCTTAGGCCTCCAGTTTGCGTTTAAGGACCAGGAACCCAAGCTAGCAATGTAATTCATCAATGGCTCATTCCCCAGATGGTCAATCTGTTTCACGTTCAAACACGAGCGGTAAAAATTCTTTACTTTCATGAGAGTCTCGGTATCGCCGGGTCGATCCGCTGCCAAAGATTCCTTCATAATGCGCTCGTTGTTTTTCGATAACTGTGTTATCCTAGAAAATTGTAAATGGCCTTTTGGCACAGGGTTGTTTTTTATCCATTGGCCACAAGCATATTCATAAAAATTGTCACAGGGATCCACTGTCTGGTTGCGAACTTGTTGTATTAACTTCGAAATAGCTTTACAACTCTCTGATTGGCAGATTGGTGTGGCTTGCTTGCTCTCATTTGTACTGCATGCGCAGGGATTCACTTGTTGATTAGTACTACAGGGAGTCACTTGTTGATTCGTACTACATGGAGTTACTTGTTGATTAGTACTACAGGGAGTCACTTGCTGATTCGTACTACAAGGAGTCACTTGTTGATTAGTACTGCAGGGAGTCGCTTGCTGATTCGTACTACAAGGAGTCGCTTGCTGATTCGTACTACAGGGAGTCGCTTGCTGATTCGTACTACAGCCGGATTTCACTTGCGATGGAGGCCCACTTCGAACTGGAGGATCATCTATGGGTAAACTGGCACATGAAACTAAGACAAAGAAAATCACATTTAAAACGAAAAACGTCCGACCGTTGTGTCCAAGGAACGCGGTAACACCAAGTAACTTTCCTTCTTCCATTTCGTTGTGAAAGCCTTTACCAGTGTAAAAAGAAATGTTCTTATTTCGTGGGCATGATAACAGCTTTGAAGTCAGATGTTTTGCGCGTAGAAGAATGAAAGTTTCATTCGCTGAGCCCGTGACTTTTTGATGTAAATATTCTTCGCTGACCTTCAGAGATCAGAGAGCTATTTCATTTGATTACGGAATCGAGCCGGTACCAGCTTCAGAAATGAATGCTTCATTTTGCCACCTGTTACGTAAAGAGAACGAAAATGCCAAAAAGTATCGGAAAGTGCAGATGAGAAAGGAAACCAAATCAAGCGTGCATGCCTTATTTAAATACAGCAGGAAATGCAAACAAAATAAAAGGTTTACGATCCATTTGACACTTCTCTACGACCAAACTGAAAATTTTCAGTTTTATTTCGAGGGCGTATACCACTTCGTCAGAATTTGTGAAGGAGCTAGTCAAACGTGGCTTGCATTATACTATATCACCGGGACAATTCGATCAGACCGTACGTAAGAAATGTTTAGCAATGGTTAGTCAAGAACTTAGCATTGTAAAATCTGTCACAAAAGAGTACGTACTTTTTGTCGAGGTGACGATGGTAGAAATGGGTTCATATCCCTGGGATGTCTTTCGGGTGGTAAAAATGAAACCGGAGGGAATATTTCTTTACAAGAACGGACCGGAGCTTATATCGTAAGGAAAAAGTATTTGTTGGCAACAATTTCGGACCCTAGAAAGGTCTGGAAGGACTTTTTGTGGAGAGAAAAAGCAGTGACCTTTAAAAGAGCGAAAAACGGGATTGGGCAAGTCGGCAATGAAAAAATGCAGGAAACCGATCAAGGTCATAGAGAATATCTAGATTATAAAAGCATCTCTCCATCCCATTTTCTAGGTCACAGCTAGTAAAACATTCTCTTTCGTGTTTTTCTTATAAATAAACTATTACTAAAGAATTGGGTTACTAAATGAAAACACACATGATTCACTGCAACTCTGAGTTTCGTGCTTACGCACTCATCAGGCAGA
>OMLO01003633.1_pt1 | contig 12736 bp, 9 predicted proteins | sample 1674811 | NCBI WGS metagenome assembly OMLO01 (sample SAMN06265003, study PRJEB25207) | coral metagenome | isolation source: Coral host | place: Mexico:La Bocana,Puerto Morelos, Mexico | collected 2008-11-13
GTGTTACGAACTACAGAACAGGTCAGTTAATTAGACATCGGTTAATTATAATTGACACGCAGGTTCGCACTGCCTCGAATTGCTGCAAAGATTTTCGGAATCTCCTCACCAGCAAATTAAATGAAATTGCGGAGAAGGTAAGTATACTCTTTCAAAGATTTTTGTTGTATCAAACTTTGTAAAATTTGCGGCGAAATAGACACGATACTAAAAAATTAATTTTTGTATTAAATAGTTGATTATATTTCGTGTTTTACAAGTCAAGTCTTACACATGTATGGCTCTCTACTAGGATGGAAATAAGCAAACCTCAGATGACAAAGGTATTCATATAAAAATTATCTCTACTATTTTTTATTGTACTCTTCTTGACTACAGTACAGTGCAGTACGGTCAATTGCTTCACTGAAATTCTTTGTTGGGGTGCAGGTAGCAAAATGCTACCTCAGGCAGTTCGGACTAAAATTGGTATATTTTGGAAAGAATAAGGTAGTCACAGAAGTATTATTTTGAAAAATCAAAGGCCAAACGAATTAAAAAAAATAATAATAATTTTAACTACAAAACAAGCACTTAATGCCACTTGACAAACGTATTTTTCCTAAAACCATGTAAGTAGTAGTAAGACTAAACCCCTAAAATTGAGCAAAATAATTTTGTCTGAAATCATATAATTATACATCACATATACTTATTGAAATTATGTAGTACTCCAATGTTGTCTCCACACTGAGGATTCAGTTAGAGGGGTGTCCAGTAATCCTATGGACACACGCTTTTTGAAAAAAATCACAACAAGATTATATTTCTGATAGAGGTATTGTACTTGTGCAATCCAATAAGTAAGAGGATGTGTTAAGATCACAACATGACAGTGATTGACATGAGCAGATAATCAAATATTTATAAAAATAAATGAAATAAATAAAGATATTTTAATAATTTATTTAAATAAGTGAAATAATTATTTGCGTTTTCTATTAATTTAAGAAAATTCATTTGACCAGCTGATCGGAAAGTTTCAGATATCCTTGCAACATCATTATGAAAGCAATGATGCTGTGCCACTGTATGACTTCAAAGACTCAGTGTTCTGCAGGCGCATCTGAGAAAGTAATCCATCTATCTTGTTTTCACACGATCCACCCATCTTGCATGCAAATGGCCCATGATCACCGTTCTATCTTTTCAAAACCTCTCCTTGATGAAATGAAAAGGCTGTCCAACTCTGTAAATTATTAAAGGGGTAGTATCATGGCTGAGACATCTAATGAACTAACTGTATCTGTTTGTGGTTAAAAAACACATTTCTTTTCTTAGATAAGACGTTTATATAATTTCTCAGCCCTTCACATGTAATAATTACTTGTGAAGGGTTGAGAGTATAAACACCTTACATGCGGTTTTGAAGCAAAAATGCTTTGTTTGTTTTTTTTTTCCACCGGAAACAGATACAGTTAGTTTCAAATACATGTATTTCTGCAAAGTTAATTGCAGCAAAGGTGTAAACCAACCAGATCTTGAAGAACTTGACAAAAGGATGACTAAACCGTTTAAAGAGTGTCAATTGCTGGGTGTGTTCATTTGGGAATTGCTATGGATCAGGATCAAATATCTACAACCACTTGGATTGTGGTGTAGCAAAAGATATGTAGCAATATTACCTGAGTGATCTTGGATCATTCATCCTGATCCAGATCTTGAAGAGTCCTGGTCAACCACACCTTTGTTTTTGTTTACACGTGAGAGTTTGGCTATTGTATTTTATTTAGGACATGTTGAAATGACCGAACTCTCTAAGAAACTACTAAACATAATTATCACACTTTCAGAACACAACTTATAGTAAAGAAAAAAGATGCCATTCGCCATGCAATATCAATTATTTTGATGGCAATAAAAATGGCAGAGGCTGTGTGAATAAGTCTTCACTATTAAGTACTAGAAAATGAAAACTTCATTTTACACTGTGGAAAGAACTTCATAATACAAAAGCTTATCAAGGTGGATTAATCAGTTCAGTATTTTCAGCATATATTTTGGTAATCAAGCTTAAACACAGCACGTCCCACGTAGTAAGTAAAGTTTAGTAACATTTCTTACATATTATGAAGTTGTTAAGTTTAGAAAGCTTAAGTTAAGTTCATTTTGGACCCGGATAAATAATTTATTTAAATAAAGTTAATTGCTTGATTGATTGATTGTGTACTGTAGTAGGCCAAACATCTTAACTTATTGTGTGCGAAACATAGAAAAATTGAAAAAATTGAAATTTATTTCCAAACCGAAAATTTGTATTTTCATGCAAGCGCTTGACTCTTACCTGTACCGTAGCTTGAGTTTACGTGAGCTTCTCGGATCTACGAGTTGAAATCGTGAATTAACGTCGCAAGCAAACACTTTCATTATGAAATTCGTAGTATTATAATAAAATCGATAAACAACGAATATACTCCAGGTTCTTCATTGTCACCATAAAAGAACTTTCAAGGATTTAACCTTGTGGTAGTCCATGCAACAAACTAAAAAAATAGACAAAAATCAACAACACGAACTGACAAAAAAGCGTTACTAATCAGTAATGGCGACCACTGCGGAGCATTTCGTGAAAGGTCAAACAAACATTTCCAGGACCAGTAATTGCAACAAGTTATTGTCTACATACCTTTTTTCTATTTGTGGTCCCTTACTCTTTCATCTGCGGCTGCTGATTGACAACAACAAGCTTAAACACCGCAGGCGAACAACAAAATTAATGTCAACAACCGACCAACACGTGCAAACCGGAAATGCCGAAAGTGACGCATGCGCATACGTTTTGCCGCGGTGTTGTATGGAGGTATATCTATGACAAAATTCAATACTCAGTAGTTGAAATAAAATCATCGAATTCAGGAGTGCATCAATCCGAAGTAGCATGGCAACAAGCCGATTCTGTAAATACCCATAATCAAAAGGGCAAAACGCCAGAAGGCAAAACCCTAAAAGGCACCATGCAAACAGGCATCACACAAAGAGACAAAACGCAAACAGGCATAACGCAAAGAGGCAAAACGCAAATAGGCATAACGCAAACAGGCATCACGCAAGCAGGCATCACACAAAGAGGCAAAACGCAAACAGGCATCACGTAAAAAGGCATAACGCAAAGAGGCATAACGTAAAGAGGCAAAACGCAAATAGGCATAACGCAAATAGGCATCACGCAAAGAGGCCAAACGTAAAGAGCCGTCACGCAAAGAGGCAAAACGCAAATAGGCATAACGCAAATAGGCATCACGCAAGGAGACATAACGGAAACAGGCAGAACGCGAAGAGGCAATACGGTAAGCAAATGGACATAACGTCCCCATAGCCTGCGCGTTATAAGTCAACGGTGATCGAACTGCCAAACTTCGTAAAATGGCTGCAGGAAGTTCGCAAGCCTCTGTGTCTTCCTTCTTAAACGAGGCGATTCGTCTTCTTCGCGACCAACAGCCGGAACAGCCAGTGTCAAATACCGTTCAACCGTCAAGTTCAGAAAGAAAAAGTTTCTGAAAGTTTCTGTTTGCATGATGCCTTTTAGGGTTTTGCCTTCTGGCGTTTTACCCTTTTGATTATGGGTATTTGCAGAATCGGCTTGTTGCCATGCTACTTCGGATTGATGCATTCCTGATTTCGATGATTTCATTTCAACTACTGAGTATTGAATTTCCATAGATATGCTCCTCCGGTACCAAGCGATTATATTGAAGCACTTAAACATCAAAATAATTACTGCTGAATTAGTACTAAAACAACAAGAACATTAGCACAATAAACTAACCTCATTGCTAATCATTGTATCACAAATTTTGAAAATAACTTGACGTTTATTGTTGAAAAAACACACATAAACGAACCTATCTTAATTCATTGGATATAAACAGGAACTTTCATAGACAGGAGCCCATTACATGACATTACCATAGACATGTTTTGCAGAAATGTCCGTCAGTAATGAACTAATGAAAGCAGTAGACAATAGCAAATAACGAACCGGAAGAAACACGAACCTTGCGTAAAAACAGGGTACATCTTCTTTCTGTTTTTTTTTTTATCCCAAATTGTAACTGATATTTCACCGCGTTACACTTTATGAATGTTTCCCTGTTAACGTTGGCAATCGACCATGAGGAAATCCGAAAAGTGATCAGAAATCGAACATGTTATGGCGCATAGATTGTATTGCATTTTCTAGGAATGAGTTTGTAAGATGATTACAGCCAAACAACTCAGAGGATCACTAATGACCTAATCCCCAGCAGTTTCTGCCAGGTTATGGAAATTAACCGAAAATTTATTGCACAGGTAAGAATAGTTGCCTACAAAGCGCTGATCATCGTTACAAAGAAAAATCTAACTAGCAGTAAGAAGATGATTAATTTGGATTGAACTTTTAAGTCGGCCGCTTGAATTTCTCCAATCCAAACTATTAAATTGTGTCTGTGTTCTTGACATTCAGTTACAAGGCAAACCTCCTGTTGTGAACGTTAGATACAACTGTAGCAAAGCAAACTGAAATGTGATTTTCTGTTGTGTCCTTAAATGCAATGATATAACATATCATGATGCAGTTTTTAACTCCTCACTTTCTAGAAGCTAAGACGAGTTTATTTTGGTGCTATCGCTGATAGATAATAAATTTGCCTTTTCAACTTCAGAAGGTCCTTGGGTAGCCGGTTTGAACATTCTTTCTTTGGATTTCGTTACTTGTTTGTTTCAGAAAGTGAAATGTGACTGAAAAAGGTCTGACAAATATTGTTAATGAGCACTGAATAATTAATAGTTTTAATCTTTCTTTTTGCTTGCTCCTGGTGAATAAGCTGCAGCCCTCATAACGGAACTCCCTGGAGCTCCATAACTATAAAAGGGAAAAGGAAGCCCATGAATTGATTTTCTCATGGTTATCATGGCTAGCGGTATTGCTCGCGGGCGCGTACAACAACGACGGCGAGGCGACGGAGTCGCGCAACATGGCGGCCATAGAAACGGGGCTAAAATGAATTTTCGTGGGTTTTCTGTGGCTCGGCCCCATTGATTTGATGAAGTGTTTTCAAAGAACGAACGTGAAAGAGAAGAGTCGAGAGCAACAATTAATACGGACAGAAGTAGCCCGAAAGATCTCGAAAAAGAGCGGGCGAAGTTGCCTCGGCGATATGCATGCTGCGAGACATTTTCCTAATTACATCGTTTTAATTTCGCTCATCTCTAAACAAAAACACTTCAGTTGCTCATGTCATAGAAGTTGTTGTAACTTGCGTTATCGTAAACAAATAGTTTTCTGTCTATTTCGTCGTCGACCTCAACGGTCTAAAAAGCTTAACAAAACTGTATTTGTAAACACTGCTTGACGAGTTTCGAGGTTTTCTTTCTGTTAGTGGGCATAGTCGCTTTGTAGGCTGCTAAAAATTTCTTGTTCTGTTGTAGGAAACCAAGAAAGGTCAATAAACCATTTTAATCCGAAGCGAAACTAATTACGTTTGACGTTCCTACATGGATATTTGCATATTGTAATTGATATTGTAATTACAAAGTATGGAGATTTCCTCGTTTTGTTAGTTCAATTTATTCAGTTTGGTGAAATGCTTGGTTGAATTTATAAGTTAATTCGATTGACGGCTGGTAAGCTACCCGCCGATAAAATGACTGGAAAGCCCTGGGCAAAAATAATATTGAAATCTTAATGCTCCAGTGTGAAATATAATTAAGCTTATTATTAAACTCAACACTGCAAGTCTTAACTTTTGGACGTTTCCAGTGTTGTAAATGCATCCGGAAAAAGCCATAATTTTCTTATTTAATCCTTTTGCTTTGCTTTGTCAGACTTAACTTTACTTTACTTTTCTGGCGCCAATTCCTTTTTAACTAAACTTTATGAAATCTCTGTTCTCCTAAACTTTTATCTCGTCAGGGTAATAGAATGGACTATCAGGGGGTTCAATCATCGTTTTCAGTCGCTATAATTTTCTGGAAAAAGCCATAATTTTCTTAATTTAATACTTTTGCTTTGTTTTAGGACCTATAAGCTGGCCTGTCAACCAATCAGAGCACTCTCTATTGTATCGGCTAAAAACACAGGCCCTATAACAGCAAATGTATGTAAATGATATTTTTATAACAGAAAACTGGACATGATGAGAAATCTTTGCCCTAAATGTTTTACATGTAAACTGTTTGTAATGTATATTCTTTTATTATAGAAAACTAGATAGGGTGAGAACTTCATTGCCTTAAATTTTTGATTTGTATAAAAAGGATATTTTTACCTAATTTTAAAAAAATGTACATTGTAGAAATGTACGATGTATACAGTACAGAATAACTTTTTGTAAATTTTGTAAATAAAAAGTAAAGAACAATTGAATTTTGACATTGATGGTGCACATAGTATAGCATTTAAACATATTGAGTACCAATGGCATATTAGCCTTTCATACATTTGCTTTTGTAGGACAAATTATACACTAGTGATGTTTTAAAAGACATGATCGAAAAATAAAGAATATTGTCCATGCAGTACATGTTTATGGACAGCTTGTGCAGACAGTAAGAGGAATTACTGTGAGCATCACAAGACAAGTTACATGTACTTGGATTTTGTCACATCACAAGAACGGGTAACAAGAAATGCATTACATGTAGTTGATACAATTTATTTTTCAAGGCAAACTTAAAAGTCTCCCTCACATGTGTAAGGTGAATGTAAAGCAAATACTCTGTTAAAGAACTGATGTGCATGTTACCAGTAATCTTGGATAATCTGAAATTTTAAAGAGTTTAAAACTACCATAATAATTATTATCATATCTGTGATGGTTCTGAGGTGGAGGGCTGTTAAATGTACATTGCTCATGCACAGTTATTGACTTAATTATTATGATTCAGCAGTGTACACATGGGCAGCACAGATTAAAACATCAAAGATTTTCAAAACACCAATTGCAAATGATTTTCCGAAAGAGATCGACGAAATCCACCAGAAGCTCTATCCGGTTTTGAAGGAAACAAAGAAGACAGGACAAAGGGATTGATAAACTAATCATTAGTGGACAGGTATATAGAGGCGTGGAGACAGAAAATCTTCCATATTACGCTTTAATCATGAACAGCTAAAATGGTTTGGCTGATCGAGGGCTGAAGCGCCAAAGCACGACAAACGATTGTAGGTACATATTTGTATGTTTTAAACGTTATGTTAGAACTGATCTTTAAACTGATCTTTTTGCTACTAATTTTAGATAATTGTTGTTATCAGACCACAAGCCATTGATGTCTATCTTTACAAAACCAATCTTGACAAGCCCCAAACGACTTCAGCGAATGCGCCTCAGACTGCAGAAGTACCCTTTGAAAGTGGTATACAAGCCGGGTCCTCAAATGTTCATCAGTGACACGTTGTCCCGAGCCGCACTTCCTCTGCGCCGAACTCAAGCAGACACGCTAGATTACCTGATCTTTCAAGTACATCAAGAAGAAAGATTCCGACAGGAAGTCGAAGAAACAAATCTGGAAGAAGCGACCTTCGTCACAGACCAACGTCTCGTACAAATTCGCCAAGAAACTAACATGGATGCCTCCTTGCAAACCCTGTTCTCACTGATCTCAACTAGTTGGCTTAATGACAAACTGCAGAGCCCCCTTTGTGTACGTCAATACTGGCCTTACAGGGATGAACTTTCCACTCAAAACGGCCTAGTCTTTCGTGGTACAAGAATCATTATTCCCCACTCCATGAGAACCGAGATGACACTTCGAGCTCACCGCTCCCACCTTGGAATCCGGCAGTACACAATAAACACTGCAAGAGACATCATATATTGGCAAAGAATGACCGCAGATTTAACAGAAGCAGTACAGCAAATAAAACCTGCACTCCCTAAGGAACCTATGATGACTTATCCAGTTCCAACCTTACCCTGGCAAATTGTTGCTAGTGACTGTTTCGAGTGTGACAACCAACACTATCTAGCCGTTGTTGACCTCTACTCTGATTTCATTGAGATAAGGAAGCTGGATACCTTAGCTACATCCACCTTAGTCGAGCAGCTGAAACAAGTATTTGCCATCCATGGAGTTCCAGTCACTCTGATCTCGGATAATGGTCCTAACTATGCATCCGCAGAATTTTACCAGTTCACCCAAGCCATTACCCGAAATCAAACGGAAAGGCTGAATCAGCAGTGAAGATTATGAAATCCATGATCACGTAAGCTAACAAAGATGGAGAAGATGTGTGGAAAGCTATCTTAGAATGGAGAAACTCACCTACACCTTCCCAAGGCACCTCTCCGGTTCAACGCCTCATGTCCCGAAGAACGAGATCTTTCCTCCCTTGTAAAACGTCCATGTACCAACATGAAGTTCAGCGCGCCGTTCCTTCTCAAGTAGCACGTAAACGACAAGTCGCAAAGTCTTACTATGATACCAAAGCCAAACCTCTACCCCCTTTGGTCATTAGACAGCCTATACGAGTCAAAACCCATCCTCAGCAAGCGCACAGCAATTGGAAATCCGGAGTTATCGAAGACAGTGCAGCCCCACGCAGCTACATAGTTGAAGTTGATGGCCTGAGAGACTTTGTTCAATAAGTTTTTCACAGTTGCTATTCCATTTAGAATAACTTCAGACTTTTCGAACTTAGTTGTTTACAAAGGCAATATTTGATCTTCCTTTTCCATGATTTATATTTAGTTTTACATATCCTTTGCTTTGGAAGGGAGATGTTATGTAATGTATGTGTCACATGACGTGCATCCGGGACACGATTAAAAAGTTGCTGTTTACAATGTGCTCGAGTGAGTTAGTCGTGTAGAACTTAACAATGATTGCTTAAAGGTATTGATTTTTATTTGAAACAATATCTTACTGAATGTAGAACACACGAGACCACTGTTATGACAGACATTTTAATGTGTAAAAATGTTTTGTAAACAAATGCATGGGAACAAATTTACTCATAATGGATGTAGCTTCTGAGAGATCCCCGATATTAATGGAATATTACACTGCACATACACGTTGAAGTGTTCAATTATTTATTATTTAAGATTTTAGTGCTTTGTTTGTCTTCTCTGTTTTCACAGACAACGTGATGCTGTATAATGCTGTACTAGGTTCATTGAAAAAACTGACTCGAAAATTGAGTTCTGCAACCCATCCTATGTGTACATGTAGTAATGTCATAGCTGCAACACTGTCACAGCTACCCTGTATCACATAGGAAACACAAATAGTAATTAATTTAAATTATTTAAAGTGCCTGTTAAATTAAACAGTGTTTTTCTTAGAGAGAATTTACTAATGGTTTATTTAAATAATTACTTTTTCTAATGGCTTTGGAATATACATGTATTAATTCTGTTTCTTTCCATTGTCGCGCTCCACGTTTATCTATTGAATGAAGAGTGGTGTTCCAGTCACCAGCGATTATACTTATGGACGTGTTTGTTTTAGAGACAATATCTGTACACAAGTTCTGTGTGAAGAAAATTTGCTGTTGGGAATCACATGGAGCATAAACGGAAGCTAGAAAAAAATCTTCGTCACCTAGCTTGATTTTTGCGATGACCAATCTACCGTTTGGATCAATAGACAGACGCTATAAAGAAAACAAAGAGTTTGCCCTCTACAATATGCAAGTACCTTTGGAATGTTTTGTTCCGTGTGAGAAAAGTATTTTCCCATTCTGAAGCAATAGAAATCTGCTTTTTGATTCTTGAGGTACAAAAACAGTGCTCTTCGCTTGACGTAATTACGCAACCCCCTTACATTCAATGATACGATTTTGATGAATTTCATAGTATTCTGCCTAATAAAACTAACACCTATTCTTAATGCACAATAGCTATGCTATGCTAGCAGACAACAACAAGTTACAGAAATTCTCTTCTTAGTTTTATGGACGGAATTAGGTCTTGTTGATGCTTATCGAGTCCTACACCCCAAATAGAAGGCATTTACTTATGAATCAAAATCACTGAAGCTTAAATCTAGAATTGACTTTTTTCTCATTGCCCAGTCCTTAAGGTCAAACATAAGAACAGCTGAAATCCGCTCCTCAATTGCTCCAGACCACAAGGCCATTTACTTGAGCAGTAGAAATCAACGACGCGTTTCATCACGGTCCAGGCACATGGAAATTCAATAACCAATTATTAGAAGACAAAAACTATGTTCAGCTTATCACAGGATATTTACTGATAATTTTATCAAAGTATCAAGAAGTTGAGAGCCACCAACTTTTATGGGAACTTATTAAGATGGAGTTTCACTCTGAAACCAATACTCGAAAGCAAAACGCAAGGAATTTAAAAACAGGGAAACGTATCTTCAGGGAAAATTCGATGCCTTTGCTTGACAATGAAATATGTCGCGAAAACAATCACTTCAACCAACAACTGTTAGATGAATACGAATCCATCAAGACAGAACTCAAAGATATTAACGAAAAAAAGGCAAAGAAGCCATGTTCCGTTCAAAAGCCCGCTGGATTGAAAAAGGTGGGAAACCCACCAATTATTTTTTTTTTTTTAATTTAGAAAAGCGAAACTTTGAGAAAGGGGTTATTGCACAGTTAAAACTTGAGAATGACGAGATCATTTCGGACATGAAAGAAATCAACCAAGAAATAAAATTATTTTATAGCGATTTACTAGAAACAAAATCATCCGGCTTTCTTTCTACGAATTTCAGAGAGGACTTTTTCGCCTTTGTTGAGGACATAGACATTACCAAATTGTCTCTTGAGGAATCAGTGTGTCTTGAATCTGACCTGACACTTGGTGAGATAAAAAACTTTTTAACATCCTTTCAGAACAACTAATTCCCTGGGGAGGATTGGCTTTTCCAAAGAATTTTATGAAACATTCTTCGACCTAATTGGTAATCATCTCCTTAATTCATACAATAAAGCTTTTACCAAAGGACAATTGTCGATATCTCAAAGGCGTGGCGTTATCTGTTTGATACCAAAAGAGGACTCCTGCCTTATTGCGCTGTCCAATTGGCGACCGCTAACTCTCTTAAACGTTGATTACAAAAACTTGACAAAAGCAATTGGCCAACGAATTGACTCAATATTATCTTCGATTATACATTCTGACCAAACTGGCTACATTAAAGGTAGATTCATTGGCAAAAATGTTCCACTTTTAAATGATATCATAGAGTATACAGAGGCTAAACAACTCCCAGGCATCCTACTTTTTATTGATTTTTGTAAAGCCTTCGACACCATTGAATGGAATTTCATCCACAAGTGCATTGAATTGTACAACTTTGGCCCAAATATTACAAAATGGATATCCATTCTTTATAATAATGTTAAAAGTGGCGTGATGAACGCGGGTTTCGTGACTAATTACTTCAAAGTCTCTCAAGGTGTCCGTCAAGGGTGTCCCCTGAGTCCTCTTTTGTTTGTGCTAGCGGTCGAAATACTAGCCCTCAAAATACGCCAAAACCAACTCTGCCAGGGCATCGAACTCCGAAGTGGACAGTACGCTAAGATCTCAAAGTTTGCGGATGATACAACCCTGATTCTTAAAGATACCACGTCACTTAGAAATGCCATGAATATAGTTAATTCATTTGGAGTATTGTCCGGTTTGCAATTAAATAAAAAGAAAACAAAAGCCTTGTGGATTGGTGCTTCGAGCAAAAATAAGATAGAGCCTTTAAAATTCCAGTGTCCAAAAGATCCCATAAAATTTCTTGGAACTTACCTTTCCCATGATGCAGCTGCCAACAACAACGATAATTTTTATGTCAAAATAAGGAAAATGGAAACGAAGCTTAATATATGGCGGTAGCGGGACCTGACGCTCTTTGGAAGAACTATGCAAGCAAAATCTCTAGGTCTGTCTCAGTTAATCTATACTGCCTCCATGCTTTCTGTTCCAGAAACAGTGATACAACAAACCCAAAGCAAACTGTTTGCTTTTCTATGGAAGAATAAGAGAGATAAGATCAAGCGACAGGTTCTGTTCCGCCCCTTATCTAAGGGTGGGCTAAGCTTTCCCTGCTTTAGGACTGTTATAAAAGCGCTACGTCTCAGTTGGATAAGTAGACTCTTAAATAACACTCATGACACCTGGACGGCAATCCCTAATTACTACTTCGATAAACATGGCGGGCTCCTTTTTCTTCTAAACTGTAATTACAGTGTCGAGAAATTAGACAGAAAAATCCCTCTCTTTAATTGGGAACTCCTTGATCACTTTCAAGAACTGCGTAGCAATTACGAATCGAAGATCCCTTGAAACGCTAATTTATTTTGTGGAACAACAGAGATATAACTATAGAAAACAAATCGATCTTTTGGAAGGCGTGGCGGGATAAAAATGTTCTTTTTGTGCAAGACTTGCTGAACAATCAAGGGTATTATCTTTCACCACAAGAATTCAGCGATAAATATAACTTTCTGTAATACTACCAAATCACCTCAGCTATTCCCGCTTATCTCAAAGGTTATGCATCAGCTCACATGGATCTTGGGGGATCTGAATTCAATCTAAAGAAATCACTCTAAATTTAAAGAAAACTTTCTGCAAGCAGTTTATAAACGTTTTGTAGAGGAAATCAAAATACAACCTACTGCTATTAAATCATGGCGGAAAAAGTGTCCTGAAGTTGTTGACAATTGGGTGAACTGTATCCAAAACAATTATAAAATCACTCGGGATAATAAGTTAAGACAATTCTATTTCAAGTTGTTGCA
>OMLO01003634.1_pt1 | contig 12733 bp, 11 predicted proteins | sample 1674811 | NCBI WGS metagenome assembly OMLO01 (sample SAMN06265003, study PRJEB25207) | coral metagenome | isolation source: Coral host | place: Mexico:La Bocana,Puerto Morelos, Mexico | collected 2008-11-13
TTTTTATAATATATATTTCCCAGTAGTATTAATTTGATGTTTGTTTCATGACGTCTTGAGTTCTCACGCGGGCCTCTGTGTCGGCGGATGTGTTTTCAATCGCACGGACGTTTTATTCTATTTGGCAGGCGTGCGGAGCATTGTCATGTTCAAATTCCATGAAACCAATGGTTGGTGATTTTTTGCAGACCAGAATGCATCAGAAGAGAATCGAAATTTGTCAAAACAGATCTTGGTAACTTGGTGTTGTGTTTCGTTACTTGGTGTTGTGTTTGGTTTGAAGAGAATGAATCCAATTGTCGAAACAGATCGATAGGGTTAAAGTCAGAAACCGAAGAGAATGGAAAGTGTCGAAGCAAAATCGATAGGCGCCCACTTGGCAACAGTTTGTGTTGTGTTTGGCTTAGCACGTGCCTCGCTGCCACTTTTTTCCAATCTGTGTGTCTTTCTGATGTCGTCGGATTTGCTCGCCGTTGAGTGCCCGTCCAAACCTTGGGTAAAATTTACCCCGTACAAGAAGTCCGAACTGCATGAACCAAATTGATCGAAGGTCGTGTTCTGAAGACGAAGGAGGTGAGACCAGTGCGCCAGCTGTGGAACCTCAGGCCGGGAATGTCAGTCTTTGTCGATCAAGGGGGCATTCAAACCCTGTCACTCGCAAGGTGGCCCAAGAGGTGAACATGAAGACTGGCGCTGGGCAATCGACTTCAGTGAAGCAGGCTGACGTGAGCAGTTGTTCTAATTCTTTCTTGCGATTGGCTCTTGTTGTTTTTTGGGTCGATGGAGGCTGCTACCAAGATGAAAGCGGTGAAAGTGATGAAAAGGAAACGGGAGGCAGGTGTGAATTCAATCACTGGAACTTTGCAGATCATTGTATCCTGAATTTTCCAGGCAAAAAAAAAGGGCAGCAAGGCAATGGTGGCCCACAAGGCCAGTTCATTGAAACTCACCCCATTGCAGTTCATTGCAAAATCCTGTCAGGTGCAGAAAGGCCACCTCAAAGGCCCTCGCATCTTCAAAACAGATGCACTGATTTGGCAGAGCCGAAACGGGAAAACTTTGAAGGTGGGAAAATTCAATCTTCAGTGAAGGAACAGGTATTGAATTCTTTCAGTTGTCACGTAATGTATTTCGATGAAGTCAGATGTGTCCTTTTTGTTTTGTGTTATGTGTTATTCGGATTTTGTTTCAGGTTGCTCATCATGGGTGGATCTCTGGCCGGAAGATTTACAGCGTGAAGCTGCCCCTGGGACGTGTCCAGCCGTTGGAGTGGAAAGTGGTGGGCGCCCAAGCCTTCAGAGTGTCAAATGGATTCAAATGTTTTGTGTGATGTCAACATGAACAGGTCTCAAACAACAAGACGGGCGGCAAGAAGAAGAGTGGCGCACAACTGTTTGTTGGGGAGAAGGTCTTTAGGTCCTTCAGCTCAATTCGTTAGGGCCTCAAAGACCAACTATCAACCGAGAACCTTTTTTGAGTCACTCTTTGGCTGCGAGGTTGTTTCAGTGCAACGACATCATGCAGTCTCAGCGGATTGTCTGAAAGGGCAAAGTCCGTCGGGTCCTCATGAAACTGATGTCCTCATGATTTTGATCCTTGCTACCATCTAACCGCTTAGGATTTGGCCAATCAGATTCGCTTTTCCCAGCCATATTTGGAAGCTGTGAATCGTCACGGTGGCACAGTGGGCCGGTTCCTCTCACCAGTAGTTGGAGAGCATCTTTCAGGCAAGTCATTGTCATTGAACTCATGAGTGTCAGTAACTAGGATGGATTTGTTTGAGGTTTTCTTGTCATTTTCGCTTTTGCAGGCCTTCCACCTGGATGGACGTCTCCGCTGGACGGGATGTGCTCCACCAAGGATGTCCAGAACATGTTCCCCCCAACTGAGGCGTGGTTCTTTGACTCAGCAGCCACGCAGTCTGTTGAGAAAGTTTGATTTAAATGTCATGCAGGGAGAGAAGCTCCCATACGTCAGCTTATTTAGTGGCGTCGGTGGACTCGACCTGGGAATTTCCAGGCCTGCGTTCAAGGTTTGAGTATTATTTTAGATTGTTGATTGCAGCATTGCAGCAAGTGTCAGAATGGCATCGTGTCATGTGCATAATTCGTTGCCAAATGAACCGCTCCTGCCATGATGTCAGCGATCATCAGCGATCAATCCCTTGAATCACTCAGGAATGCGTGAGGCTTTTTGTAACATAGTATCCTCAATGTGTTTTGGGCATATGTGTTTTGTATTGTTCCTCAATTTGGGTCACTGACAGCAACCTAACAGCAGACTCAGACCTGAAGCACAATGATCATAGACACATATCTAATAGGCCGACTAGGAGCAATGTAGCAGCAGGATCTGAAGCAATGATGTCGGACGCAACTTTCCAAACAGTCCGTACCGTTGGAGTCAATCAGATACGGTGGTGGGCCCAGTCAATTGGCTGGAGCCAATCAGTTTTTGAATTTTGGATTTGACTATATAGTAGTTATTTGTTGATTTTCGGCAACCTTTGATTCAGCCTCAGGGTGCCTCGTGGCTCAGTGGTGTGATGCAGATGGCACAATGCAGAGTTTGACCCCCAGAATGCCACCTTTTCCAAGTCCTGGTTTGTTAAGCAGCATGCCGTACCACAGACCAGTGCGCCAGGTGGTATTGGCACAAAAACTGTTGGGTGAAGCTGGAGAGTAGTAGCCAGCACGCACTTGCTTCGAAGCAGTCGAAAGTTGAAGACACACAGGACTCATGGAAATTGTTGACTTCATTCGCGTGTCATGTCGCTTTTCCTTACTGCTCATTTAACAAGTAGCCAGGAGCAAACTCCAGCTCCAACTAGTTTCCAGACTGGACAACATGCTGAGCCGGCTGCAAAGCGACTGAAGCGATGATCTGAAAACATACTTTCCGTCAGCCTCGAACCAACCAAAGTTTCCTTCAACGCTCACACATGTCATTCACACCATATGTTTGCTTTCTGGAGGCACTTCCAGCCGCTTGAGATGGCTACCGTCTCAGACCTCTTGTAGACGTGATCAGCATTCAATGGTTTAGTTCTTGCTTTGTGTAAGGTTGAGATCGATGAACACTGTCAGGGAGTCTTACAGAGCAGAATGAAGGAAGGGAACCTTCCACAAGTTCCCATTCATAGCAATGTGAAGGATTACAAGCCATCCAGTCCTTTGATCAAACAGAAATGTCGTGCTGTGGCAGCCGGCTTTCCGTGCCAAGTGCCCCCTCCATGCTTGCTGAATTTTCTGTTTTCTCTTCTTGATGCTTTTTGCGATTTCCTTGTATTGAAATGGACCTTGCTGCTCATTGCCAGGGATTGAGTACAGCCGGATCCCAGAGGGGGTTACGAGACGGTCGCTCAAACCTCATTAAAGAGGTGTTTCGCGTTTGCGACCTCTTTCCGGGGCTGTGTGGGGCCCAGGTTCAACGAGTTCAGTCCAGCTGTTCGTTTCTAAACATGCATTGTATTTCACTGCTTGCAATCAATCAGGCAAGACTGTATGTTTCAGGTTACTGCTGTTGCTCGAGAATGTCTTCGCGCTGATCAGCTCCCACCACGAATGCCGAAAGTTGTTCATGTACATCCAGCAGGTGGCGTTGACTTGGGTCAAAAACATGGTGGACGACATGTCATGTTTTCATCCATTCCTGTTCGTGAAGAAGAAAGAGAAGGAAAGAGAAGAGAAGAGTTACGGCTTGCCCGGGATTGAGTTGGGGCCCTAAATCAAATATACATTTGCCAGGAATGTGCGAAGCGTGGCTTTACTTTGCATTGGACGGCCATCACATTGAATCAGGTTGGCATGCAGGCTGGACTTGGTTTGAATTTTGTTACTTTTTTTTTTGGGAGTTTGTTGAACTGCTATTTGTTATCTTTTAATTTGTTCAACTGCAATGCAGATGAGTCGGCGACGCGTGTTCTTGCTTGCCACCAAAGCAGATCTGCCGTTAAATTTCCTCCAGGACTGAAACTAGTCTTAAGCCAAAAGGAAGTCTTTGAATCTTGCTCTCATCTTCGTCGTGACGAATTTTTGAAGGACAGCCGAGAGTTGGATCATTGGGTGCGTCAGCCTTGGAATGCTGGCGTAGCTTGCGGCGTTCCTCTTGAGGAATGGCTGCAGCCGAGCCAATCGCAACTTGATAAGGACCGCTTGGCTAGCTTAGGCAACATTGTTGTCCCATGCCAGGCAGAGTGCGCATTGTATTGCTTGCAAGCGATTCGTCACTTAGGGCAGAAATCTTAAGTATGTCGACCCCTCTCCTTCAATGTGAGGGCCAAATTTGATTTGATCAGTTTCAGATTCAGCTGCTACTGCTGAAATGCAATTAGCTGCAGTCCTTGTGGTGTGGCCACTTTTGGACGAACATGTTAGCAAGGGACGGCGATTTAAAAGGAAGTCTCCAGGATTCTCCAGGCATGTGAAAATCAATTTCGTTCTTGGAACTCACTTCACACAATTCAATTCAAACAGATTTCATGCCATGCGCAGTCGCTTCTTGGCTCGAACATGTCTTGCAAAATGTGATTAGGAAAAGGACAATTTTCAAAGTGAAACCAAAGTTTCAACCTTCTGAAAAATGAATGCAGATATGAACGCTATTTATTGGCGCAGGCGTCGAGGATGAGGTTCAACGTGCTAGAATCACACTAAACTATCAATGTCATTACACCATTCTTTGGCCATGCAGACTGGCCAATGCTTGCACCAGTGAATACCATCAGTGACGACGAGTTTTCACAAGACCAGGATCAACTCTCCGCAGTTGAATCGGTGAGCTCCGGTCAAAGTCATGACTCAGTCCTTCCAGACAGGAAGAAACGGAAGCGGAGGACGAGTGGCATGAATGTAAAGGACCGGCTTTCCAATGAGGTAGAGCTTCGAAATTTGGTTGGGAGAAAATGCCAGAAATGTTCGCAAGGGTGTTTTGCGAAATTCCAGGAACCAGATCAATTCGCCAAACTGCTGGCTTTCAGGGAAACGTGGACTGGCCTGCACAAGCAAGACCAGGACCAAGTTGCCGCATGCCTCAAACGCATTTTTTATATTCGCTGTGTTTATGTGGCAAAAATGATGGTTGGTACAGACTTGCAGTTTTCTGGCTGCCTTTGCACTGGGTGACATCTAGTTTAATTTTTTCTGTATTGAGGTTTTCTCTTCAATGCAGAAGATCTTAGCACAAGATTCCTCACAACGCGAGTGGATCTTCTTGGGGGTGCCTGTTTGCTTGCGAGCATGGAAGAATCTTCACGGCATAGGCTGGAATTCACAAAGCTGTGGGTATTACTCTGATGCTTTGTCATTTGTTCCCTCCTTGTCGGTTTTTTTGTGCTTGCACTGCTTCTAAAAAGGCGAAACAACTAGAGAATAAAATTCCAACATACAGTTTCATGCATCATACATCCTTAATGATGTTCTGTAGATATCCGGTGCTCGGCAGGAACTTCAAGATATCAGCGCGTCAGAACTTCAGTTGAGAATGGTGATTTGGTGCCCCCAGTTGATTTGCGATTCCTGCAGAAAGGGCTGCAACAAACGGATGTCCCTTCATCGAAAAGTGCCATCGTCTCTTTCTTACAGGGAATCTACGACTCAGTTGCGGAAACTCTTCCCGACTGCCGAGACGATATGGAGCCTGGTGATGTAGCAGTGATTTCCTTGGGCAATTCTGGTGACTCAGACCCATATGCGCAGTTTGACAAGATTGAAGAGAGGTTGGATAAAAACAAAGCAAACTTGACAGAGGGGATTCCTCGTGTGAAACCACGGAAACAAAAAAAATCTGTAGCAATAGATTCAGATAGGGCGGATCTGGAAGTACGATACCTCCCTCCGGGAAACATGATCGACTACTTTGACCAATTTAAGCTCGCTTGTCCAGAAGAGAAGACTAGTTTTTCAACGTTTTGGAGGACATGGTATTCTTCTTTCAATCATATGAAGTTTCGTGGGCAATCTTCGCATTCAATATGCAGTGTCTGCGTCAGACACAAGATGTTGATCCGCGAAATGTCAGCTTATGTAAATGCGCGAGAAAAACAAAAGATCCTCTTCATGAGACATCTCAGGGCTCAATATGCTGACAGGGTCCTTTATTGGGAACTTCGTGGTGTAGCACGACTTCGCAACAACCAGCAAGTGACAATGATAATAGATTCGATGGATCAGCAAAAATTTTGCTATCCAAGAGGACAGCAATATCAAGCTAAAGAGCTCGCGGGGTTGATACGCCCCAGAGCTCACATCACATGTGTATTGGTTCACGGGTATTTCGTATTGGTCACAGTGGCTGAACACAACCTTCCCAAAAATGCGTCTTGTATGGTTGAAACATTGGCTTACTGTTTGGAACTTCTTCGTACAAAACATTATGTGGACACATCTCAGATTCAGTTCAACGTGCAATCGGACAACACAGTGAGAGAGTGCAAGAACAATATATGCTTGCGTTGGCTCAGTTCCATCACAGCGAATGGAGCCTTGTATCAATTAGATAATAAAATTAAATAAATGACGACATCAGTTTTCGATTGCTTGATTGTTTTCTTGTTTTTGTTTGCTTGATTGCTTGGCTTTCTTGATCGCTGGATATCTTTTTTGTTTGCGTGTTCCTTGATTGCGCGCTTGCTTGCTGGTTGTTTGGTGTATTTGTTTGTTGTGTTTTATTTTGTTTTGTTTTGTTTTCGCTGTTTATCTATTTGTCTAATTGGTTGATTGAGTGTCAACGTGTTGGTGTATTTTTGTTTCTCTTTTGTAAGCATGTTTGATTTCTTATGATTATTTCCGCTCAGGTCTGGTCCGGAGGGCCTCTCTGAGGCACCTCCGGACGGGCCATTCGCACGAAGATATTGATCAGTGCTTTGGCAGCCTCAGCAAATTTATGGCGCGGTTTGGCAAACGTTGCCGGCGCACTGCTGATTTCGTGGCCATTATTCAGCAGTGGCTTGATCAGTTGCCTCGATCATTCGAACGTGGTCGGTATGTGGAGAAATTGGACCAGTACAGGGATTGGAGTCTTGGATAACACTTCTAAAGTATTGAAAATTTCCAGAGACCACTCACCTCCAATCAAACCAGCTAGCCAACAAACCCGTCGCGATTTAAGGAAGGGCTATCTAGCAGAATCTGTCCCGATCTTTGTGGCAGGCTTGAATGGGCCATCTGCGCCTCATGTATTTGAGTTTCTCAAGCGCGAAGATCTTGGCAACTTGGCGCCTGTCACTGCCATTGATTTTTAGTTGACATGATTGCAACTAGTACCCTTTTCACACATTAAGGTGATGACATCCCAATTGAAGACACTTTCTGGAAACTTCCAGAAGATCGACATGATATCTTGCTACGGACGAAGGCTTTCATGGCAAGCCAATCTTGGCAAAGCTGCCATGTTTATCTCCCGAAGCCTGTTGCAAACCTTCGCTTGGGTCGTGGCATCCCCGCAGGACATGGGTAACACGAAGACAGCAAACAGTTTGTTAGGAACATTGCTTGACTTCGATGGCTATTTACATTGATTGAAAACGGTAGATCTGATTTTTGGTAGGTTTGGTTTTGATTTTGGGATTCCGCAGGAATTGCGCAGCACAATCCAATTCCTGCGGATTACATTGACCACATCAAGAAGTTCTTACCGGTGATGCGTTCCTTCAATGAGCATTCTGCCGCAAAGCGCTTGGAGGACTGGGTTGCAGGTGAATTGGCCCTGAAGCCTCTTTGGACTTTGGCTTCGTTGCCTGGCGTTTACATAAATATGACTTGAATTCAAAACTTTCCATGGGTCCAGACATACCCCCTTCAAAGCAATACCGCAAGTGGGTCTGAGGCTCGAGTCTGATGAGTCTTCTGTGCAATTCAAGCAGCCAGCACTTCGAGAATTTGATCCACGACCCTGCAGCATCAAGTTGCTTGACGTTGAAAGTCGAAGTATAAGTAAATGTTTACTGTTTACTGGTAATTTCACACTCAGCAAAATAGCTGATAATTCAATGATTACAATCTATCCTTTTTAATGGGCTTCATTTTCAACTGAGGGAAAGGGCAATGAACGACAGGAAGGGAATATAGATCAAAATAGGGCATAAAGTGGCCTGGGATGATTTGCTTTAACGTGGCATAGCACAACACGACGTGACGTAGTTTGACAAAAGCTGACATAATGGTTGTCAAACTTTTGTGTGAAACAGGCAGTTAAGTGTGGACTCTGGGTGAAAAAGTGTTGGGTCCACAGGGCCTTTTGAACAGACCCGTCGGGACTTAAACTTTTCTTTTTGAAGCAAATCTTTTGAAGCTTTGTTAGGCAGATCTTGAGCTGTAGGGACTAAGTGGTTTGTTCAAAAAGTCTGTTTGAAATTTTTGTAGGCGCTAAAAATGATAGTACTGTAGCGGTCACTGGGTCTTGCGCTTGATGCTATGCTGCATGACATGGTGGGGGCGGGGGCCGGGGAATGATGTTAATGTTCAATGGCTTTAGCAACTTGATGCTATGCTGCATGTGATTGGGCAACGTTGTTTAGGACATGCGCCTCTCACCTCCTAAACTTTGGCGGGAAACATTTTACGGGAAAACCGATTGTGAGGTGGGGTGGGGGCGGGGGAATGATGTTAGCGTTCATTGGATATTGCAGACCACTTGATGCTACGCTGCAGGGGTGGGGGTGGGGAATGGTGTTAACGTTTCCTGGAGAATATCAGAGCCTCTGCAGGAATGGTTCTTTCAGTGAATAGGTTTTTGAAACAAAGCTTGTTCCTGTTAAGTGGGACTTCAAAACCTAAAGCTTTGAAAGGCTGTATCTCAGAAAGCCAGAATTAGCTTCGGGCTGCTGCTCTTAAGCGATTTTGTTTTTGGCTCTAACGTCAAACTCAGGTATATTTAAAGCTAAGTTAAGGTAGCCGGTTCGTTCAGGCTCAGGCTGTGGCTAAGGCCTGACCCAACCCACAGCCATTCTGCTTTGGCGGTTGGTGCCGTTTTTCTCATAGCTGGAGACCGGCGATAATAAATTTTGAAACTCTTGAGATGAATTTCTCTGAGCAGGAACAAATTTAATGTATATATTTAATAGCTTCGGGCCCTGGAGTGTATTCGAGTTTGCCGACTAACGCAGCCAGGCTACGTGCACATGGGAAGGATGACAAAAGAGACAGCGAGGCATATGTGAGAAGAACCCAGCGTCGCATCATTATCCAAGCAGCAGCACGTGCATGGAGCGCGGGAGTGCCCTGGAAAGAGGCTCTCCCGTGCGCACGGCGTGCAATAAAAAGGGCTTCTGGTGTAACCAAAGGTTTACCAAAAAGGGCGAAGGGTAAAGGCCGTGGAAAAGGCCATGGTAAAGTTTGACTCCAAAACATATTGCCAAAGGCAACTGCAAAGATTTGCATCAACAGAAAAACAGTGGAAAAGAGTTTCTGCAAAGGAGAAAATGTTCGGATATCACTTGAAATTTAAAAAGTGTCTACTTACGGATTTTCTTCGCAACACAGGTGATGGCTTGCACCGTATTTGAAAGACTGATCTATCGTATCCTTTATGATTCTGGGCGTCCAAAATTGATACTGCAATTTAGGAGTCAGTCATCAATACCTTTTGTGGGCAAAAGAAGCTTTGGGTAGCCCCTTTCCCCCGAATTTGAGATACAAGTCATTAGTTATTGGCATATTCGTTTTTTTGCCCAACGCTCTGACTACCTTTATTTGGGCGGGTTGCAGCAGTGGAATTTGGGATCAGTAAGTTGTTTTCTAGGGTGCCCACCATCGTGAGTAAAATCTGGATCAAATGACAATGTTTTCAATCCAAAGGACGAACCCTAAACCCTAAACGTCTCGGTACCATGCAGCGGCAGCGGAATTTGGTGTTAGAATCAATGTTTTTTGGGTGCTCAGTTTTGTGACTGATCCAACCCCGGATCAGTCACTAACTCATTTTTATCACTTGAAAATTCAAACGGACCAACCCAAAACCCTAAACGTTTGGGTGCCATGCCACGAATATGGGGTGAAAACAATTGTTTTTTAGGTGCCCACTGTTGTGACCAATCCAACCCTGGACCAGCCACTAACTTACATCTATGGTTTTTGAAGCCGTCAAAAAATTGCGCTAATAAGTGGCAGCTTGGGATATCATTTTTTCTTTTCCACGGTTCAAAAAAAAAGTCATGGCCTGGCAAGCCAGCCCAGTTTCCCAATGTTTTAGAACGGTGGTGTTTTTGGTAGCAAATCTGATACAACGTGTGCGTTCTTGTTTTCAAGCACTGATCACCGGTGACAGCTAACCCGACGTGTGCATTTCGCTGATCATTTGTGACCAATTGTGACCAAACAAAAAATCACACAGCTATAAATGGGGCTTGGTGGCAACAGTTTATTTTGTCCGTAGCAGTAATGATAATTTTCCATGTGTTACCAAAAACACTTCTCTCGCTCGTGCAGTGTGCCATGCCGAACTGCAACGGTGATGAAGCAGAACCTTACAAATTTGATGCAAAGCTGGTGATCTTTCTCTATAACAAAGGCCGGTATACCATCGAACAGCTGAAGCGGCGCATGGCAACCCTCGTAGAATCTGATCTTCGGGTTTTGATTTGATTGTTGGCTTAGACATTTTCGATGTGTGAGTGTGTTTGTTCTTTCCCCCAGGAATAAAAAGGCGTCAAGAGTTTTGATGCGCCACGAAAGGATTGGTTCAGTGCAGCAGAGTTAGCGGCTGAGATTCACGAAGCTCTGGACGAGTTGGATTCAACCCGGCGCTTCTACCCCAGAGAACAACGGCAATGATTTGATTAGTTGCAATACTTCCCCGGTAGCAATTTCTACCGTGTCTGGCCAATTAGATGCTTTTAGCTGTCCGTCATCCAACTGATGGCCAGTGGCAAGAAATCTGCTTTTCACAATGATGCAGGAACCAAAAAAGAGTGACCACCATCAAATCCAAGTGACCGATTGCAAGCTCAGAATCAGTCACCAAGTCTTTGTTTTTAGGCTTTTGCTGGGAGTGACTGTTCCACGGTTGCTTCGGTCACTAACTCCTGAAATTATGCAGCTGTTGCTGGTGAGAATTTGAAATTGAAACCTGACGACAGTGAGTTTTGCATCCTTAAGTGACTGATCCAAGGTTGGATTGGTCACTAAGTCTCTCTTTTGAACAACAACTGATTCAGTAACCATTTTGACAGTTGGCAAGTTAGACCATCTGAAGATTGTCGTTTTGGGAGGATGTGACTGACGGATCCTGACAAAATCTGTCACCAACTTTTATCATACTTGATGTGTCTCCCTGAGTAGTTAGTGACGGATCCTGACAAGATCCGTCACTAACTTTATGCCATAAAAAATGAGTGACGGATTTTCATAAAGTTAGTGACGGATCTTTAAAGTTAGTGACGGATTTTGTCAGGATCCGTCACTAACTTTCACCTTGGGAACATGAAACTTTCACAAGTTAGTGACGGATTTCAATCACCTCCATCGCCATCTTCCGGTGAAATGACTTCGTGAAAGGGATTGGGTTGCAATAATTTCTGCCCCTAACTCTTATTTTGGGAACATGTCAAGTGAAACTTTGCAATCATAAATTCAAATCAAGTCTGGTTTCCAAGTATTTTTAAGATCTGATGGTGAACAATTGTCGCCTTTTGTGAACTTGCAACAGGAAGTCCATCACTGCGCAGCTTTTGGCCAGGGCGTATCAGGACAGTTAGGTGTGTTTCATTTAGGAGAATGCCACACTATGGAAGGAGGAATAGGCGCCAAACCCATGGAGCTCCACCAAAGTCATGCCGTGGGCAGAGAGGCATCACCATCCTAATTTGATATTGCTGCATTTTGATCGATTTTTCCAAGCATTTTCCAGAACTGATGGGCTGGAGTGTAGGCATTATTTATGACTTTGCTCGGATGAAGATGGGCGATTGCAAGACCCTACAGGAGCTCAGTGCTGATGCATGGCTGCTCACGCTTACAAGCGGCGCACAGTGCAAGCATGGTAGCCACACCCCTGCCATGTGTTCCCACTTGGAAATTTGAAGTGTATGATCTACCTGATCAGGACGTGCTGGACAAGGGCTACATGGATACCGATGACGCTGTGTACCTGACATTTCACAGTTTGGAACAAGGCGGGAGATGTAACAGTTTGACCAGTTTAGCACTCAGTTTCATATTTCATCTTACTGTTGCAGATTCTGCTTGCCTGGCAGGTGAGCTGGTGGGCGATATCAACGGAGGCCAGCCGCTACCGGCATTATTCCTCAAGGCAGATCTACCTCCCACTCCTCAGACACGTCTGCGAGCAGTGCCGCATGGCCCTTTTGGTTTTTGTCATTACACATGGGCTTTGCACACGATTGAGCATTCAGCGAAGCTTCCAATTCTAGAAACCAATTGTATCCCACCAAGGATGATGTTTGGTACTGTCATTGCATGGCCAGATGTGGACTTTTCCCGCGCTGACTGGCCTTCTCGCAATGAACCGGTGAATTTCTTGCGCAATGATTTCCATGTGAAAGGGGAAATTTGCTGCTTGGTGAGTGATCCTGACCTGTCGCCCCATGATGCTCCGAGGGTCGACCAGGAAACAACCAACCATGCCCAATTCCCGGTGGTCTATGTGGCGGAGAGTAAGTTTGTGTCTCTTTGGCAAAGCAAGGTGGAATGTGATGCCGTGGGTTACTTGGATTTTTTGGGCGCAGCTTGTGTGTGACATTTTTCTGATGATTTTTTGTACAAATTGTTCTGCAAGG
>OMLO01003635.1_pt1 | contig 12731 bp, 8 predicted proteins | sample 1674811 | NCBI WGS metagenome assembly OMLO01 (sample SAMN06265003, study PRJEB25207) | coral metagenome | isolation source: Coral host | place: Mexico:La Bocana,Puerto Morelos, Mexico | collected 2008-11-13
GTAGCACATACAACCATAGTAGCAATGTAAGCACTTCTGGGATTGGGTTAAAGTATTGAAGCTCTCATTCATGGCTGCAGTTCAGCACGCAATGTCTAAGTAGTTCATAGTAAAAGCTCACCTATTGGTAGTGTTTACAGACAGTGTCTTGCCCTAAAAGCGGCTGATCGCTACCCAAGTTCTTTATTCTAACACTCGTTTTGCTCTAGAACTGTTTTCGTATTTTTCCCACCCTCCCTCCGTTTGGAGAAGGGCTTTAAGCTATAAATAAATATGGGTCACACTTTGTGGTTCGGTTAAGTCTACGTGGCGACTTCCCCCAAGCTTTAGGCATTATTTTGCCTTGCAATTCTACACCTTTGCCTGAATCTTGTCCGATCTGTTACGGTGGCCAATTTACATTTTCAACTTAGTTGATATAACCAAATAACCTTGTTACCCCCACCGACGCAGCACAACAGTTTGTTTAGAAACTATCACCCTTTATTCTTCTGTACTTAACCTTGACTCTTGCAAAAAAACGGGCGCCAAAGCATAAATAGCCTTAAAGTAATGGTGAATTAGGCATAGGCTACCTTACAGCTCGAGGATGGTGAGCGCGCGGGGGCTCTGGGAATGAGATTATTGTGGTTCTGGAGGCTCGGCTCCAATTTTCAAAATGGCGGTTGCGAAGAAGTAGCGGAGAAATTAAATTAGGACTGTAGATTCTGAGCACAGGCTGGAAAACGCGCAAAGGAACAGTTGAATGTCTTCTTCGTTATGCAAAGAAAATGAGGTATTTCAAAGGAACGAGTGGTAAGAAAAGTAGCCGCTCTCCCAGAATCAAAGATGGCACTAGCGCTTCGAAAACTGTAAGTTGTTTCTGCAGTATTTTAAAAACAGTAAACTTAAGTTTCTCAAACACTTCCTATATGCCATGGCCAATCCGTCTTTGATCACTGATGATTTCTTAGTGTGCCTTAGGGCTTTTTCAGTTCAAACCAACCAGCATGTGATTATATAAGCTTCAACAAACGCGTGCATTTGACGCGAAAATATGCGAACAGACCGAACAGTTTTCCCGAGTGCGTAGTTCGAGAAAACTGCGCCAAATGAAGGTTATTGTGTTTATCATCTTTCAAGTATTTTTAGCTACACGTCCAATTTTGAAATTGGGGCATATGACTCGGTTGTTCCCCAGTTTTAGCTAGCTGGGGCATATAATTGCAGTCATGTGGTGCGTTTAGACATAGTTGGTAGAGGGGACCCGTCTACCAACTATGGTTTAGATCAAGGGTGAAAGTTTCTAAAGAAACTGTGGTGCTGCATTGGTGGGGGTAACAAGGTAATTTGATTATATCAACTAAGTTGAAAATGTAAATTGGCCACCGTAACAAGTTGAAAAGCTGACGTTTTGAGCGTTAGCCCTTTGTCAGAGCGAATGGAGGAGTTGTGGCTTACGTGTGGGTTTATATGGAGAAAGTGGAGCTACGCTACTGGTGGAGGTGCACGTGAAGTGATCAGTGATCTTAGTGAATCGCTTGTGTCCCGATATTTTGTTGCCGATGTGAATGAAAGGACAAGTTTTGCATTGTGTGTGAGTGCATTTAAAAGTGCCGGCTTGGATTAGTTTGGAATGAACTTCTAACCAAAAAATTACCTATGTTTTTGTCGCGTTTGAATGAAATGAGTGGAGGTTGCAAAACATCATCTATTGCATAACTTGCACTTATTGCAAAAAGATATACATTGGTGAAACAGAATGACGACCAGGTGACCGATTCCAAGAACACCTTCGCGACATAGAAAGGAATGACAAGGACACATTGAAACCAGTCGCTAGACACTTTAATTTACCTAATCATTCTAAGCAACACATGGCAATCTGCAGCCTTTCCTTATACTTAGGTAGCTCAGAAAGCCGCAAAACTCTTGAACAAAAGTTTATCTTTCAAATCCACACTCTTAATCCCATAGGTATTAACGAATGCTTTTCATTCTTAGACTACTAATTTATTCATGTTTTCCTTGTCGCTATGTTTCCACCAATAGCGTAGCTCCACTTTCTCCTAACGCTCAAAGTTTCAGCTTTTCAACTCATTATGGTGGCCAATTTACATTCTCAACTTAGTTGATATAACCAAATTATGGTTTAGATCGTCAACCTAAGATTAAAAATGTCAAATATCAGTTTTATGTTGAGCATGTAAAAATGCTGCATATTTCTATTGCAGTCTTGGAGTAACTGCAGAATACCCTGTCACATTGAGTCCTTTAGTGGAAAAGGGTGACTACGGGGTACGCAGTGAGGGATATACACAAGTTGTCTTAATAGCTGACTACGAGGTTCGTGGTAGGCAGTGGAGGAAGTTATCTTAGTTGTTGGCTAGGTATACAAGGGAGGAGGTTGTCTAATACCAGTAGTTGCTGGCTATGCTTTACATGGCACGCAGTGAGCGATGTTGTAATTTTTGCCTTCAAGCTTAAAGAATGAGGCATACATAAGTTTTTGTGTACTGTATAGCGTGTTAATGAATCAATTACATTATTCAACTTGAATTCCTGTTGAAATAAGAAGTTTTTGCATACTGTGTAGCCGGCTATGGGGAAACGTGTTAGTTCAAGTGGAAAGGTATTCTGCAGTTAAGCCGCAATCGGACAATCTTCTGGATTTACTATGGTGTACCATTCACTCAGAAGAAATTTTACACGTCTCGTATTGTTTCCCATTAGAAAAGTGTCCCACTTTGCACTTCTATTGAAAATATCTCTGAACCTTTCAGAATGAAATATACTGAATATAATATTGGCCAAAAAAATAGCGCATGTTTCAAGGTTTTCTGCTCTATAATTCATTCCCAAGTCACAGCCTACTCTAAACATGTCTGGTGAAACAGCTATTGTACTGATCATTAATTCTCATTTTGTCTGGTGACGTTCTTGTTGCCTCTGGCCCCTCCTAGTCCCTATAACTTTGGGTTGATTATTCTAATACAGCTACAACTGATACCAAAAAACCTTAAATCCTCCTAGCTATTGTTGTCATGGTTATCAAGGCCGTAGCTTTGATTCTCTTTGACTGAATTTTGCCCCTTACTTGCTTCTTATAGCCTCTAAAGTAGTGCTGCAGCAATATTATGGACTGACCACAAAGTGTAATTCCTGCTACACTGGAGCTCACAAAAGTCTTCCACCCTTCACTGGTGTAGGGTTCAATAATTTGTTGCCAAAGCTTTTAGCCGAGGGTGGAAATCAAATCTGCTAGTAAAAAACCCAAGCTTACGCTCATTAACATGAACAGTTATTTCACCACAGCTCAGTGGCCTTCCTAATTTTACCTGAACATACCGGAAAATGATCATTAAAAATTACTGATATTTATGACCATATTTTGAACTGTAAAATCCTTGATATACAGGCAGTTGATTCATCTGGGAATGGACGAATACAAAGGAAAAGAGCAAGTCCTAAAAGGAGCAAAGAACAGAGTTCTTTAGTTAGCAGTAGTCATGGCAATGCAACAAATAAAAGTGATCAACCTGTCTTGTTGATCACTGGCAACAAAAGAAGAAAGCAGGTTATTCCAGCTCCATCCTTCTCTTCCTCTGAATCAGAAGGTAGCTCTCACTTGTCAGACCAGAGTGATTCTCTACACGTTACTGGTGAGCTTGGTGAGCAAAGTGACCAGAAATTCCTACAACAGCAAATAAAGATACTTAAGATGCCATTTGAGTTTGAGAAGGATTGCCCAGCATTATCCAGGATCAAAGGTATACCCTTAATGTTTTGTTGCACTCCCCGAGTACATAGTTTATCCCCACACCAAGAAGTTTATTAGAAATTCCAAGGAGGAGGAGGGGTGGGGGGCTCAAAAGCTAACAGTTTTGGTGGAAAATATGAACCAAAACTGGATGAGGGGGTGGGGGGGGGGGGCACAGGGCAATCCAAAGAAAAATCTGTTGTGTGGATATTTTCTGTACAACACTATTACAATTATTGGTACCAGAAGAGAGTGTCAGTTTGGTTTTGCTCTAAAGTGCCTTTAGTTAATTTCTCGAAGTAACTTTCAGTTTAATTGACAACCATTGCCCTGTATTTCTCTTCCTGCTGATATGTGCTACATTTTTGAGAAATAACAAGTTATTGATAGTACTCTCGGTGGCCCCATTGTTGGACTGTTGCTACTAGCAGTAGTTAGCTGTCTGTATGTGGGTTTTTGGGTTTCTTTTTTTACTTTGATAAGAACATTTAATATTTATTAGGTGATGTTCTATTTCTCTCATAGCAAATGATTCAAATCACATGCCTTTGCAAGTTATCCACAACACATTGAGAAAAGGTGATTATAGTTTGATGCAGACTTGTGTTTGTAAAGTAATTACATTAGTTTCAAAACTCTAACAAAATCAGGCATCTGATTGGCTATGATCAGCAGACCCTATTTTTGCCTAGACTGGACTTTGCATGCTCCAAGTTCCTATGTTTTTTTGTACACTGTTTATTGGCAGTTGTTGTTAAAAGTTAAATTCGGGTAAAAATGATGTTAACGTAGTTTGGTTCTCAATTTCCTTGGTCTTCTAACCATAATAAGAGTTAAGAGACAAGGGAATTTAATTTTTACCTGAATTTAATTTTTGACTACAACATATATGTTAATTGGTTCCTTTTCTGATGCATAGTGCGAAAAATCTTAACTGCAGTTGTAATAATAATTTTTAGTCTTCAAGATGTTTAGCCAGCGGTTGTGGCTATGAAATTTTGTTGTAGTTTTAAGTTCATACCATGTTATACTTGCTAGTAGTACATTATTATATTATGTAATGTGTCTGTTCAATGAAACTCATGATCATTAATCACTCACATGACACTGACTGAAGTGGTCTCCATGTACTCATTCCTGTTGCCATTATTATTACCAATCATATATTAACATCTTGAATGTTAGTTGCAGTTGAAGCTCTTTTGAGCAGTTTACAATTTAGTGTCAAAAAAACCATATCCAGTGTTATTGTCCAGTCTATTTATCCCAGAATTTGATTTATTGTTCCTGTTTGGGTATATGTATTTCAGTCAATCATAAAACAGAGGATGGAGTGCTGCGAAGTCTTAATAGGCTTGCACAGAGAAAACTACTTGACAGTCTAAGTGCTGTAAGACCAGAATCCAATACCACTACTGCTATATCAGATGATCAATTGAAAAGGTATGGCTTTCTTTATGTGAACACATTTTCTTTTGTTCCAATAAATTTGCATGGTTGCTGACCATGTCAGTGAAAATACTCTATATCCAAGGACATAAATCATGATTTAGTTATTGTAATAGTAATTGGACTGAGTGGAGTATTCCCAGTATTTAGGGAGTTATCACACAAGTAAATTGAAAATCAGACAAGTGCAATGTGCTATTCTAATTTGAAATTACGAGCACAATTAGTCCCTAAATTGAACAACACAATATCCAATGACTAATTAATTAATAGTTAAACAGTATTAAAAACAAATTTAAAAATTTAAAAAAGTCTTTAGAGAACTTCTTTTGAGTGAAAGAGTCAGTAGCACTTTCCATAAGTTTGAAAACTGTAGGAAACCATTCTAACAAAGCCATTATATATTGTGTGTGTAATTGACTTGAGCAAATCACATGGGTATCCAATTACGGGTATCCAATTACAGGTATCCAATTATAAATAGTTCAAATTGGATACCTGTAATTTGATACCCACATATTCGAACACCTATTATGTGGCAAATAGGCAAACAGAGAACCAATCACAATCAATAATTTTGTTGTAGAATACAATTAGTAAATCATAATAAGGAATCTAGCCTGGTCAGCTTGATCCAAATTCCAACACACTGTTGACTCAGTGTTACATCTTTTGCACACTGATAATAGTTTCTTCTACAACTTTTACGCTGATCTAATCAGTTCACTGAATTTTTGTTTGAAGATATAAAGAAGTCCAGTCTAGGGTTGCAGACCTGGAAAAAGCCCATAAGGAAATGATACAAGAGCATGCTCAATGTGAGGTAGAACTGACCTTGTTGGTTATTTTTGACATGTTCTATATAAAATGAGAGTGTTCCAGAGCAGGATCACTGATCCAAGATCACTTACTAAAAGATGATGGTGTATAAAGCAAGGGACCATATACTCCTTTGGGATGATCAGGAATCACAATCATTTGGATCAAAGGATCAGGGTTCAACCATGATATTACTTTAACTAGCCAGAGTGGAGAAGAAGACTAGGGCAGCCCAAAAACAACACGGAGAAGAGAACAAAAGGCGAGCAGCTGAGTGGCAGTTATGGGCAGCTGTCACAGCTCAAGCAACAAATCAAAATGGATGGAAGGATAATGTCTCAGCTTTATTTGCCTTATGGCATGGATAGAAAGAGCACGAGATGGTACAGGGATGCTTATTTCAACAATGTTTTCAAAAGGGGTCATTAACATTATCATTGAGGGTGGTGCTTATTGGAAGCAGGGCACTAGAATGAAATCAAATCAGTCAACTGAAGGTACAATGTACATGCATATGCATTTACATGTAGTTTTATGACTAATCAAATGTGTTTTTTTGGTTAGTCTATAGGTAGTTTTGTGTCACAGTTGGAGGCAATTAGTAAAGAATTCAGCAAAAAAGACTTGATGGATGAGATTCAAAAGGCCAATGACTTTCTAGGTATGTGAAGCCTACATACTGCATACACATTTTCAAAAAACTTGGCTGTCTTGTGACAAGCATTGACGTTTAAGACCCTGTCTCTCCCAAAGAGTTATAATGAATGAAACCCATGTGTGACCATTCAAATCAAAGGTAGCAGACCATTACTTTCTGTGGTGCGGCTGCTTATTATTCTGTACTATGTGGTTCTAAATCTGATGAGACCCTAAGTGTGTTACCATTTATATGAAAGCTACATATATTAAGCAATACTTTCAAGTTGTACTCATTTTATTATGCTGTACACGGTAATTCTAACTTCTAAGTCTGTGGATAAAGTGTGTGAACATTCAAATGAAAGCTATTGAGTGCTCAGCACTTTCACATTGGAACTGATTATGTCTCGTGAAGTAGTCAGACGGTTTTAAAGCATGTGGATGAAATCCTTGTGTGCAATGAAATTTGCATTCTCTTTAGTAGAGTATGTTTACTTTGGGCTACCACTGATTTTGTCCCTTTTTTCAATTCCTTTTTCTTTTTAGCAAGCAGCAGTCCACTGGCAACCAAGACCCAGGACTTGAATAGCATTAATGCAGGTATGGTGTCCAATTCATCAGTACTTTCTTTTTGTGATCAGTTAAAAATTTATCTAAAATTGACTTTGGCTAGGGGGGGGGGGGGGGGGTCTATCTACACTTTTATCATTATATCAGAATACCAATATGTCTAGGCAGCACTTTTACAACCTCAGAACTACTACAAACACATGTAGTTAGTGAAACGTTTGTCCAGCCATCTCTGTGGCCACAATTGAAGTATTAACATTAACACACATTGTGGATGTTTTTTTTTTGTCACATTAGGTGCCAGGCCTGGAGTGGATGCAAGTGATCATATCCCCAGTACTCATAAGCAATTAGTACAAATACTTTTCAAAGACTGAACATAATATTTAATCGTTACTTCGTGAAATAAAACAAATGAACATATTTGTATTAGACATGTTTTTTTTAGACTGAAACATTGTAATACAGTCGAAACTCTCATAGTGTGACCACAGCCACCTCTTGTAAGTGACCACAACCACTTTTAGAGCCAAAACTTTGAAATTTTCTTCTTTTTTTTTAAACTACTGTAAGCAACCTCTTCACGGATAATAGAGCGTAAATAAGATAATAAGGTACTGTGACATTATCACATTTGTGGGTAGTACAAGAGACAGAAATTTCTCAATTGGAAGTACCGTTTTTTTTTCTATCAATGCTTTTTTTATCAATGCTAATGATGCAGAATTTTTATCCGATAATAGTCTAAGCTTTCGTAAGCAACCGCCTCCCGTAAGCAACCACCTAGGCTGACATTTGGATGGTAGCTGACAGGAGTTTCAACTGTGTCTCTGAAAATCAAGTAAGTCACTAAGGGGCGGGGCAACTCTCTAAATGGTACTCATCAATGGCGGTTGTTCCTTTTAGAGAGAAAGTCCTGTTTTGGGGTCAGTTGTTTTACTTGAGGGTATGTTTTTCAAAGTAAACTAATATTATTCATCTGGTACAGTCAGACCTCTTCTTATGGACGACATAACATGACCACCTTTTTATTATTGACACTTCACTATCTTAGCCTACTTTGCATGCAGACACAGGTGGAGTGGTAAAGGAGGTAAAGGTGAAAAATGTTAAGTCCCACCCCCCCTGTTTTACACCTGCTAAGGCTAATAGCATCTCTAACTCTGCAATAAGAACGGCTTCATGATACAGTCACTCTGCTAAGGATCCATACGAGAGAGTTTCAATTGTATATCTTACCCAGGATTACTGTAAATGCATAATACAAGAGCCCCTCCCCCTGATATCAATGACCAGCATTATAATGTCTGTAATGGAATTATAGCTTGTGTTGCTGCTGCCGTTTTGCAAATGGAAATAAAAGTAAGAGTTGTTAGCTATAGGTTATTTTGCAAAATATATGCCTAGGGCATTTGAAGACGTAAGATTAAAAGATTTAGATTTATTATTGTTTCTTAAAATGTTCTTTTGACTGCATGTTTCAGTATTATAAACTGTCAACATTCCATGCAACTATAGATCGTCTTCCCTGTCACGCAATAAAAAATAAATCGGAAACCATCCAGTGGAAAATGGTAAGAAATAGATGTGATGTTATTGAAGATGACTAATATTAAGATACCTCCCAAAGTTTTAGGCCTGTACGTTTTCCCCAACTCCAGATATTCGTTGAAATGTTTCGCAGAAATTTACAGACGCCAGTATGAAAACGCCATGTGTGTTTTCCTAATACTCTAGGCTTTAAAAAGGCTCAAAATCATAACATAAGTATATATTTTTCAACAAACTCGATCGTAGCATTGTGTCACGCACCTCCATAACCGTGACCCTGAAATACAAAATACTCTTATTAAGCTGTAAAATTGTAACCAGATATAAATATGCAAGTGAATATATGAAAGACCATATATTTGGACTGCGGAGAAAGATATAAAGACGAGATTGTTCGTCTCAACCCAATGTTACCATGTCACGCAACGATCCACGGCAACGTTGTGTGACCATACAACTGCGATACCGGTGTAGTGCTCTATCAACTGTGCTGGAAGTTGATCATGTTGTGAGTTCGTAATGTACCCGTAAATTTTGATATTTCAAATACTTTACGGTCATTTTCATTCATCAACATCTACTGTTTAATTACGAACTGTACAAAATGGTAATTCCTTTTGTTTCAGCTTTCTTACTGAGTTTCGTCACTAAGGAGTGTAATGTTTTTGTACGTTTTGACAATGGGGTGGGGATCGGAAATTTTGGAAAAGAACCTCTAAGCTTAAGGGGTACCAAGATCCTTTTTTGTGGGCGTGGCTTGAATTTGTTTCACCCCTAAAAGGCACGTCTTAAAAAGAAACACATTATCTCTTGTCATAGTTTTTGGTGTTCGTTTTTCGGCTCGATACCCTGAAAGCTACAGTATAACGTATATTGGACGTTAGCGAACTGACATATAAGCATTGGCAAACTGACATTAGGCGTTGGCGAATCGACTTCATATGCTGGCGAACTGGTCGTTGGCGATCTCACACGTTGGTAAAACTAGCCGCATTCCACAATAAAGCAGGGCTAAATCGAGCAATCTTGAGAGACTCGAGACTCTTTGAGTCTTGTTTGCTTGGTTTTCAACGATCAGCTTAAAAACCTCGCACTCTTCCCACACTTTGTAGTTTGTAATTGAAAAAGTTGATTTTACACCATAATGGAAAAATTTCCACTTTGTACGTATCGCGTACCTATTTTTGACACTCGAGCCGCGAAGAGTTCTGGGTAGCCAGAGCCAAACATCCAAAATGGCGGACGAGAAGTACGAACCAGGTGAGAATATATTGAATATGTGGCGAGAACATAGCTATAACGCCTTTACCAATTCACTTCCCAACGTCGATAAACTGTTCTACAACTTATTGCAGTTTTTATTATCTAAAGAAACCTTGTTTATTTGTTAGTTATGAAAGTGACAGCGAAGGAGATGGCGGACGCGAAACTTCCCTTGTCGGCCAGAGATTACTGTGCCCACTTGCTTATACCTCTTTTAAAGTGCAGGAAGGACACTTACTTTGTACCATGGAAATGTCATCACGAGAAACATGCTTGGGACAGGTGTCAGTATGACGAGTAAGTAGATTCGATCAGATCCATTGACTTACAAACGCACAAGCTAAAACGGTCTTCAAAGTGCAGTTTAGGACTCCTGGCCTCTCGCCGACGAAAAACTCCTGCAAGCATGCCTATTGCAGACAAGGTTGAACTAAATGTAGAAATGTGCATTTCCAGAACTAAGCTTATCTGTAACAACAAACACACTGCTGAACATCGTTCCTTCAAAAATAAATACGTCCAGTCAAGTGCCTTCAATTACTGTTATATCCAGGTCTAATTAACAAGAAAATTCTGTGCCGTCCTTCATCTGTTATAGTAATAGATCACAGATGACGTCAAAATGCACTGATATAAAGAACAATAAAGTGGCACGTGAGCCAGGGTGTTACGAAAACTAAGACCCTCAAAAACTAAGACCTAAGACCCAAGACCCATCTTAGTTTTCGTAATTACGAAAACCAAGTTCCCCTCAAAACAAAAAAAATAGTAGGAAAGAAATGCTCTTTTATGATATTGGTCAAACACCCTTGGTCAGTTTGCACAGCCTGTTTAATTGTACTGCAGCTACAGACTGAACATTATTTACACTGGTGTAGATTTACTGTTAGTGTACCAAGTGAGAATTTTACCTCTAAAACATCATGCTTCCTGTTCACTAACCAAGTTGCTGTACTTGTAAAGACTGTATGAAACAAATATCAGTAATCCAAGGGAAAAGTCACCCTAGATGGAATAAAGAGGGGAGAAGTCCAGTGCAGAGGCATGTGTGCTTCCCAAGCCTGCAAGCAGGCTTCCTTCACATTAGAAATTCTCCCACTGCTTGTATACCAGCTTGTAATTTTGGATGTGACCTTTGGTATTGCTAACAATGTCTAGATGATGCTTCACAGAACTTTCAGCTCCCATCACGTGGGGTTCTATAGTTGGTGTACATCTGTTTATGTTGTGAATTCCTTTTTCTTCAGTTATTTGCACAGAGTAAGAGAAAAAGAACGCCTAAAGCTCCAGCAGAGTGACAAATAGTGCACTTTGGTGCTGTCTACCGTGTACATTGGCATGGTGTTTGCATGGCCCATCTAACAAACTTTGCATGATGAATACCATAATAGAGAGTCATGATTTCTTGGACTTATAATAAGGAGGATGTGCAGTTAAGGAAATTGCAATAAACATATGTGAAAACTATGTTGTAAGTTGTCCATGTTGCATCAACCAGTATTTCTTGCAAAGGGGAAGCTATATCAGCAACATGTATTAAATCCAAATTTCTTTTCTTATTAACTGAATTTTTCTCTCAGCTGATTCTTTGAATCTTTGCTCCTTGCCAATTGGTTTTTCAAATAAACAAGACCCAATTTGTTCAAGGAAAGGACAACACTATCCACTGGGTAATTAAATTACTAAACAGTCAAAAGCATTATTTTATCCACTCGGTCTAGCAATTTGTCCACATAATAGTGTTATCCATCTATTGAACACAAATGATCTTTCTTTTTTCACAGTGATACACAAAAAGACTCTTTATACTCCCTGAGGGGTTTGAGGGGTGTGGAAAACAAAATTTCAGATATCCATACTTTCAAGAATTCCTTACCCTTACTTTGTGGGATTCCTGTGTATATATATTGTAAAAAGTTTGGGAAGCACAAAAACGAGACTTGTTTCATTTGATCATCAAAAGGTAAATTCTCTTAGCTCGTGCCATCATTACGTCAACAGACTGTGCAAGTTCTGTCTCCAATTGAGTTACAGAAGTTATTTTTCACCAATCAGTGCTCATAGTTTCTTTGGTCTATTACATAATCATTAACGTGGTGTTGCAGAAGATATCAATATTCCCCACAGAAGTTCACTGGAAACTCTGAATGCTATAAGGCAGGGCTTGAGAATAAAAACAAACAAAATAAAGGTGCACAGATATGACTCCTATGAGGTATGCATAAATACACCACCCACATACCAAACATCATGGTTTAATCAGCCGCTTGTAGATGCACCACAATAGCCTGTAATTGATCTCATTTTTTAACTGTATTTTAATAATGTTTAACTCTATAAATTATACATTTTTTTAAAAAAAAAAAGCAGTTGGCTGCCTTCTCAAGACCTGTCTGACTTCCTTTCTCAAACAAAAAGGTACATTTGATAATTAATTTCATCCATTAAAAAAATTCTGGCTAAATTTCTTGCCCAGGCAAGTCAAACAAAATACATAATATTATTAATAATCCCTTTCTTAAGATCTCCTTCAGACAGTCTTTCCTAACACAAATCAAGCAAAATGTTGAACAATAATAACATAAATGTGTGGAAGGCAAAATGTAACAAGAATATAAGTTGACCCATGTTTAGAGTCCTTCCCAAAACACTGCCATGTAATATTAAACAATTTTTGAAACATTGTTTTTCTTTCTTCTGT
>OMLO01003637.1_pt1 | contig 12726 bp, 8 predicted proteins | sample 1674811 | NCBI WGS metagenome assembly OMLO01 (sample SAMN06265003, study PRJEB25207) | coral metagenome | isolation source: Coral host | place: Mexico:La Bocana,Puerto Morelos, Mexico | collected 2008-11-13
CAACAACTGTTAAGTTATTCACTTTAAACGTATCTCGCTCCCTTGAGAGAAGCATCTTACTTCAATGAAAGAAATTTATTGTTCTCTAAACAATAGCCTATTGTCTTTCTCGGCTTCTGATTGGTTACGGCTCATTTGAGCGTGCATGACTACTGCCGATAGGCAAAAGACAACATATTTACGAAAGAAAAACACATGAAACGAACATAGCCGACTCCAGTCTTCGAAGGTGCTCGACAAACTCGTTCCAGGCTCTCCATTTACAGGGAAAAATGTACGCCTTTCTTATCCCCGCCATGTAAAAAAAAACTCCCTGAAGACGACTGAACACTCCTGGAGAAAAACAATTCTTAGCAGGGGATGTAGGAGTGAAATGTTTAATGAATAAATCAATCAGAATCCAGTGAGTGAGTGAGTGCGATAGGACTGTCCCCTATGCTCATGGAACGACTACGCATCCATGAGCACGCATCCATGAGCAAAAACAAAAACTTATCGTAGTTGCTACGTTTTTCGCCGGTTACTAAGGAAATGAAAATTCGCTTCTGTTATAGAGAGTAATTTAGAATACACGCACCGCCATTGAGGGTCATTGAGTGTTTTCTCCGTAAAAGTCCCCGAAAAAGTGATTTTCAATCATTTACTTAAGAGCCAAAATATCAAGCGAAAGCATTGACTGTAGTAGCGGACACGATTAAAAAACTGATTAACAGTGGGGGCAGCTGTAGTGGTAACTATTCCTAGTAATAATATTGTCGTGAGCACTCTCCGCTGGGACGCCATTCTCGCAAATCGTTAAGTTACTAAGACTTCTGTTTTTCACAAATTTATAATAAAAATAAAACCAAAAACAAAGTAAGAAGAGAATTCAAGACAAAAACACTCTACTATTTGAACATCCGCTAAATCTTTTAAAACGCTACCGGGAAAGTGTTCAGTCGATTGGCTTTCCAACAGTTCCATATTTTTTCTGAGCAGAACATTTTGCCTTCTTAAAGCTTCATTTTATTGTAAGAACAACAACAATTTAAAAATAACTGGAAAGTCCGGCTTTATTATGGACCGCGTGGTCTGCTTTTTCTCTGAGGTCTTACTATCCCCTTTCGAAAACTCCACTTAATCACGTTGACATTCCCTTGGTTCCTTTAGGCAACTGGAGTTTCAGGGTGACCTTGACCTACGTTTATTTCGATGCTTCAAGTGACTCAGGCGGTCATGAAAAGCCTCATGAAGTTTCTTGTAGTTAGTCGTGTATGGTAATGCAAAAGTAACTTGTCATCTGACGTCTTCTTATTTGAATTCAGATTGTTAAAATGATGCTTTCCATGTGTTTGAGGTATTTTTTTCTATCTTTTTTTTTCTATTAAAAGGCTAAAATACATTGTCATCGTATGATTCAGAATGCTGATATGACGAGTTCCATTTGTGTCAAGTTCAATTTGTCTTCCTTAATCTAGTGAGATTAAAATACTTTGTCATCTTACGCCTGCTTATTTGACTTCGGAATGCTAATGCCATGAGTAGCATTACGATGATTACGTAAGATGTGAAATTGAATTTTTGACATGGTGACATAATCTTCTCACCGTTAGATACTCGAGATAATAGATTCTGCTTGTGACATGTGGTGAAAATGAAGTAATTATGATCGCATCGAGCTAAGAATTGGTAATTTGAAATAAAACACCAAAAGGTGACCGGCCTTATATAGGTTGGAAAACATAGAGTTCTTGAATTCCAAGCCGAGATCGGAATCCTCGAAAGTCCCGGGCATTCTGAATATCCCGATTTTGGCTCCTAATTCAAGGATTCTTCCCTTTCCAACCCACAAGTCTTGACCCTGTAGCTAATAGATATCATTTTAGAACCTGGCACATATGCGTGGAGACATTGTCATAAAACTTTATCATGTATCGATAATGAGGAGTTTAATGCTATACGTAATCAAATGCGTATGTTCAACCCAACGGCCAGTTTTCTAACTACTGGTAGAACTCTTAGGGTTATATTTATGACAACATCCTGCTGAGTTATCTCGAAATCTAAAATAAGAGACGAGGGGTAGTCATTTGCGTGGCAGATCGTGCCCGTGCTTTGCATTTTATAAGTCTGAGTTGACAGCATTAACCTTTCAGACAAGACCATTTACTTTCAAACAAATTCCACCGCTTGTTTATTTTCCGTTTGTAGTCCTTAAATAAAAAGAGGCCGTCTATTTCCAATTCAAAATGTTGTACGAAAACATGATCGATCGTCGCTATTATATACGCAACTTATAATTAAGCAGTTGTGAAATTAAAAAAGCCTGAAAAAAAAAAAATCAGGCCTGAACATGATTCGAACCTATGACCTCTGCAATACCGGTGGCGATGATCAATCATGACAAATATACGATCTTTCATATACGATTTTTCATACATTCTTCACCTTCTACGGATATATTACAAACTCACAATTTGACAAGTTCCCACTGTGGCTTGATAACTCAGTCGTTAGAGCACGGCAGCGGTATCGCAGAGGTTATGGGTTCGAATCCCGTTCAGGTCCGAACTTTTTCAAGCTTTTATTTCACAACTGCGTAAGTTGTGCGTATAACTGCGATGATCAATCACGTCTTCATATCTTTCTCCGCAGTTCAAATATATGATCTTTCACTGATATATTCATTTGCATTTAAGATGTTGTGTCGCCAGATATTTTGGTGGGGAACAAACCCGGGGGGGGGGGTACTCCCCTATATCAAGTATGTAGGCATGTGCCGCTCCAAAGGGTAAGGTTTTTAAGCCGTTTTGGTCTGAAAACAGGTATAGATTTTGAACTTTTGGTCTGAAATTGGGTCATGGTTATCGGGGGAACGTTCACGAAAGCTTATAAACTTTATTCTTCCCAGCAACCGGGGCGAGTAACTGGTGAGAGAGAAAGAGAAATAGATAAAATATATCATTCCAGCTAAATTTTACTTATTCATCTTTGTTACGTTGACTTCCGTTCAGCACTGATGCATATGCTATGCTTAATCACGCACAAGGTCAGGTCTGAAAACGGGTATGGATTTTTGAGGCCAGGTTTGAAAACGGGTGTGGGAAATAGCATTTTTTGGTATGAAACTGGGTCTGGATTTGGAGACGCGGGCGGCACACCCCCCCACCAAAAATTCCAAGGAGTACCCCCCCCCTCCCTCGGGGGGGGGGGAACAAACTGAATGGTATTCAGTCATCAAGCCACCAAGTTGCGCAAAAAGCAAGCTATTAATACTATATAAGCTGACAGTTATTTGAGACAAGTCAGACAATACAGTCTCACGCCAGTCAATGCAATTGTTGATGGGGTGTATATTACATCTTGCGCAGGTGCTATAACATCAGGGCTACATCGAGGTCACCTTTGAGGTGGAAGTCTATTTTTTTTTGTTTTTATATTGACTCGGAACGGAATGTTTACATGAAGCTCTGAGTCGGATATGTTTCCAGCTCTTTTCAGCAGTCACATTTTTGACAATAATACTGCCACTCTTTTTCTAACCAAAGAGGATTAATATTAGCTAAAATTAGTTTGTTTTAGGAAAACGAAGCTCGATTGGATTTTACTTGTTTTATATTATCTTCAAGACTGCACAATCGATCATATTACTCGCGAAAAACCACCGCGATCATATCATCCTAAGCATGCTCTGGTAGTCTGGATATTCCACTAATGAATAAAGGGTGAAAGTTTCTAAAGAAACTGTGGTGCTGCGTCGGTGGGGGTAACAATGTAATTTGGTTATATCAACTAAGTTGAAAATGTAAATTGGCCACCGTAACGAGTTATAAAGCTGACGTTTTGAGCGTTAGCCCTTCGTCAGAGCGAACGGCCTTCGCTCTGACGAAGGGCTAACGCTCGAAACGTCAGCTTGATAACTCATTACGGTGGCCAATTTACATTTTCAACTTAGTTGATAAAACCAAATTGGATATTCCACTAGTCTTGTTACTACTAGTGGAATAACCTTGGTCTCAGCTATGGCCATGATTATGCAATTTTCGCGAGTTTGCGTGACATAGGTTAGCTAAGCACAGGAAATGCATTGCGTAATCAATTGACCAATCGCAACTTACTTGATAATGATGATATTTGAGCTTCATTCTATCCTCCTTCTTGGAGTATTCCTACAAACCTGATTCGATCAAATCAACTAAGAACAAGGAACTGTACACATTAACTGCGGCCTAACGTGATGAGTTTCAGTCAGCTTGCTTGTCTGAGTTCCTTTCTGATCGCTGTATACTTGAACTTCTGTGTTTGCCAGGCTGCAAATTGCAATAACTGTTGTAGCAACACGACTTACAAAGAGATCAACAATCCTCGACGCAGCATCAAGAGTGTCTGGCAACAGGGACAGCGTCCCTTGTGTGATCGCGGCTTGCAATTTGGATGGTATCGCTTCACAAGTGATGCTGACGTAAAAGTGATGATGCCAGAGAAGACAGTGCCGGAATATCACTGCGGAACACATGATCCTATTTGGTTAAACGGTCGCCATCCAACAGTGGCAGAAGGAAATGTTGTTCGCCAAGTCTGCATCAATAGCTTTGGCTTCCCCTGCGACGACACCTTCGACATAAATATTAAAAACTGTGGGGATTACTACGTGTACTTTCTTAAGCCAGTCATCTATTGCGCAGTCGCCTATTGCGCTGGTGAGAAATATACGGCGTTAAGTCATGTTCTCTTCCATTTACATACCACTGAGATAGTTGTACTACTGTTTGAATTTAAGTTTAAGATCTACTTTATTTTTGTTTACAATTTCTAATCGGTCCAAATTCTATCTTTAAAGGTGACATGATACCATGTCCTTACGGAAAGGAAGGTGTGCATCCCAACTGTTTTGGTAAGTCGTAGCCGCTTGAACATTATATGAATTAGTTCACGGTGCTCATATGTAGCATGACTAACTGGCAATAGCTGCCTTAACCCTTTTCGCGGGTGACTAAGAGGACGTTGCAGTTCTAATTTTAAACCTTCTATCACACATGGGTGGATTGTATGCAGCAATGATCCTTTCGCATGAGTGGCGCCGACACTTGAATAATTAACTGAAGAATGTTTTTCTTGCCCAACGACGCGGAGGTACTTCGTTGAATATTACTTGATGCTTCTGCCGAACCCTGTGGTATTCTCTTCTGCGCATGCCAATTCACTGCCAGAGGAAGAGTACCTTTAAGTCGTTTGTTCATGCTAGGTGATTTGATATATATTGCTCTTTTTCTAGATAATTCACGTAGGAAATAATTTATACAGGAATTATCACAGAGAAAAACAGTCGGATGTGTTTCGGTGCGCTTGCCGCGATTGGCGATGGTAGGTTTTTCTTGTACTAGATTGGCAGATGATCGATTACGGAAAGGCAGAATTGGTCGCTCGTTCTGATTTCTTCTGGTAGAAAAGTGGAAAACCGACCAGAAGAAATCTGAACACTGAGTAGATAGCTATGACCTTGCTCTACAAGTTGTCACATTTATTTTGGTTAGACGTCATACAACGTTATTTGAAACGCGATCGTAAATTCGCCGCCGTCTTGGATTTCTTTATTTTCTTAAAGTTAAGAAATAATTTACGCCTATCTTCTGTAAGCATTCGTGAAGTTCTGCAATTTGAGGCTGAAACTTAGAAAATATAGAGAATGATGTCAAAAAAGACCTACTTAAACTTTGCGGTTGTCATGGAAACGCCCAAAAATTATTACACACAATGAAATATGAAAATTTCGGCGGACGACGGTTGAACAGCTACTGAAAGTTCTAGTACTGTCTAGATACATTTATCCGGTGGCAATATCCCTCACAGTCTAGGTTTCATATGAGAATCAGGGTTGATTAAGCCAAAACAAATGCAAGACATGTACTGAACAAGCTCATTTCCCCATGAGAAAAGCCCACAAAGAAAGGGTTTATTTTATAATAATAGTGAAGGCATTTGTTTTGTTAATTAAACAATCTCGACATTTGGATTTCATCTTTAACAATGCACATGCAGGATGTCTCTTGGTTAGTTTAGCCGAAATAGAATGCATGCTCAATACATCGATGGTTCACAGTTGAAAATACACCAACAGCTACGTTCAGGTATTTTTTACTTTGATAATATAAGGCCAATTAAAAAAAAGGAAATAAATTTTACATTGCCATGTCATACTCAAATACAGAGTACAAGGTATAGACTAGAAGAGCCCACTGTTAATGAACCAGATTTCCCATCTATGAGGCTAGCTTGTGCCATGTAATAATTTTAAAAAGATCTCTCTACAACTTATGAATTGTGCTGAAACCCAAAACGAAACCACTTGATAGGAAACATCCGGCTCAGAATCTCATCTCAGCCAACTGTAACCTGATGTGTTACTCAGGCTAACTAGAGTTTTATAGTAAGTGCTATTTTGTGGTTTCATCTCGCTTGGTTTTTTTGTTTCAGGTTTCAGTACCTGACCTACACAGTTATTTTATGTTTGCTACGTACATGTAGCAATGTTTCATAATATCCAGTAGCTCCTAAAGACTTTCCTTGCATGAGATAAAAATGCCAAAATATCCTGGGACATATTCAAAAATTAATTATGGTTATTATAGTCACTAATCAATTGAATTTATACTTTACTGGAGATGTTGTAATTTATTTTAGTGTGGGAAAGAAGTAAAACTTGGCTTGATCATGTTATTGAAATGAAAGAATATTTGTACACAAATGTAGAGAATAATACATGGGCGCGCGGAGATATGGAATTTATATTCGAGTGTTCACATTGATATCGAACGAGTGAGCGCAGCGAACGAGTGAGATATCAAATGTGAACACGAGACTATGACTATGGCCTCGTGTGCCACATTTTTGTTCTTATGACGTCATCTGTGATGTATTAGTGAACAGACGCACCACAACATGGAATAGAAACATACAAATATACTCACATACATACATGCATGCATACATACATACATACATAAAAACTTTATTGATGCTCCCTAAGTGGTAGTATTTTAAGTTCTTTTTCAAACACTTCAAGTGATTTTATAGATTTAAGTTCGTTTGGAAGCGCATTCCATAGTCTGGGAGCGGCAACTTGAAATGATCTTTCTCCATAAGATTTCGGTACTGCTAGGTCGGAGTAAAGTGCTGGAGCAGATCAACTAAGTGTTGTGGTACCATGCCATTCAGCGCTTTGTACGTAAGAAGTAGTATCTTGTATGTAATTCGTTGCCGGATTGAAAGCCAATGTAATCTGCAAAGAACAGGTGTTATGTGTTTTGAAGTTTTTGTCACCAGTCTTGCTGAGCAGTTTTGAACGTACTGGAGCCTATCCAGCATCGATTGTGGTAGGCCATAAAGTAGTGCATTACAGAAGTCCAACTTGGATGAAATAAACGCGTGGACAAGTATTTCTGCTTCAATAGAAAAAAAAAAAACAAAAAAAACAAACCCCCCCCCCAAAAAAAAAACAAAACAAATGACGCCTAAAATTCTTGGGGCACTTTATTTGTACTTAATATCATAATTCAAAGAGTTCCAGAGTTTGGCTCTTTTGAAAGCAAAAGAGCACTGCCTGTTCAGGCCCGAACCCGGAGCGGAAGGGCTGTAAGGGCCCCTGAGAGACTGGACATTTAGTATATTATGGGATGTTTTTTTTTCGTATAACAATGTGCTTTGCTCGATCGATCCATGATACTCGAAGACGTAAGAAATCGTGTAATAGTTTTCGTTATTAGTTTAAATTAAATACATTGTGAACTGAACACTGCCCTGTTGACAGGCGACATAAGGGTATGTCCAAGGCAGCAGACGATCCAGTTTATCTATTATCGACTTGGGAACGTAGTTTGAACATATCAACAAGATTGTCTGGAAAATACATTTCTGTATCATAGTTGCATTGTTTAGCTTTGTTTAGAATAAGTTTCTCTCTAATAGGAAGCCATTTCAGCGACCGCAGCTCATCCGAAATATGGTCATACCTTCTTAGTCCTAGAATAATTCGTCCAGCGAAATTTTGGACTTTTTGTAACTTCTCACAGTTTTCAACCAATCAGCGATCGTATTTGCTTTAGGTTATTTTCTAAATAACGAATACGTTCTCCCCGAATACATTGAAAAATTAAGGCTAAAACTTTCAAACTATCTCGTGAGCGCACGAGCACGTGTCGCTGTGACCCACCTCCATTAAGTGTCGTGTGATTTTGCACAGTTTTCAGCAGTTTTTTTCACCGTTGCCAAGCGACCTGATAGCCAGTCAATTAACGTTGTACTGTAGAGAAAGGAAAATTAAGAAAAAAGTGCACTCTATCTTGGTCACTTAAAATCAAGCAATTTTGGTGTCTTAAAAGCAGTTAAACCATGGCGTAATCTGCATAGTTATCATGCAACAACTGTCTGACAAAAGAGATTTCTAGTCACCAGTGTGACTTGAAATTAAACATGAACTGGGCAATTAACAAAACCGTGATTGCAACATTATTCTATGTCAACATGATCAGTGGTACTTAAATGATCGACACCTGTATTCAAACACAGTTGTTCATTGTTCATGTATTATGTAAGTAAGAACTAATGGAAATAAAGGCGACAGGAATCGTTTTCTATTTTTATTAATTAAGGGGGGAGAAGCTTAACTACAAGTCTGTTGCTAAGGGAACTTTCACACCTCCGTTATTTCGGTTCCTTAACTCCAGTCGGCATTAAAGTTCGTCTTCTTTGATCGATTCAAAGGAGACAAACTGTCGACTGGAGTTAAGGAACCGAAATAGCAAATTTGGTGAGGCACGGCACGGTGGTTGCGACCTTTTGATATGGCACGAAAATAGAGTTTAAAGAATTACTCCCACCTCTAATCGCGGGCAGTTAGATTTGTTTTTTAGCATAGAAGTGCACCCTGAATATTCAAACCTAGTATCGATTATTGAAAAGGCTGATGACAATCGTTTCTCTCGAGTCATGGCTGTAAACTCAGAATATCTGATGATATATATTTTTTATATATTATCTTGAATTGATTAGACCCACCGACAAAATTTTCAAGTACTGACCTCGGAGATCCTACAATTACTTACCTGGATGGAACAGACGTAGCAGTATCCTTGGTGTGTGAAGCCAGCATTTTTAGAGGGATCGAAACATGGTTGAATGTGACTTACAGAATAGAATGGTTTGCTGAAGGGAAATCTTTAAAAAGTGAAGAAGTATGTGGTGGTCTTCTTCCTGGTGAAGAACATAATGCCCCTTGTCAAAGCGTTGCCAGTGCAAAAGTTCGTTCCATTTTGGAACCCTATAAGTACATAATAGGTCAATGGGTAAGTCTATAGAATATTACCTTTGCTGAGAAAAGTCACTGACTTTAATTTCTGACTTAATTCGACACTTATTACACAGGAGTCGTTTTATTTTCCTCGGATGAATTATCAAGGAAAATGATTGGATAAAATTATTTTCTAGGAAGTATTTTACAATTTTCCTTGCTGTCTAATGGTTTGAATGCTTTTCCAAGAAACATTCTTTCAACAACAACAACAACAACAACAACAGCAAAACACTTAATTGACAGATTGCTTCTCAATAACTAGTCGAAAATGAGTTTTGTCTAAGTGACTAGAGTGGACAGGAAGACGAGAACCAAGTTCATTTAAAGTCATCAATTAAAAAAAATAATCCGATCGATACAAAAAGAATCCAATACATTTATTTGCTATCTTTCGAAGTAAAGGGATTGAATTGTAACGACTTTTGTAGGCTTACATCTGTTTCTGCATAATAACAGATAGTTTGCAACGTCTCTGCAAAGTTTACTACTTCCCCAAAGAACGTATGGTCGCCAACAAAGAACGTCCGAGTTCCATTCTTCGCAGGACTGAAAGTAAGAAGGACATTATTTCTTGTTTTAATTTATGTTATTTTGTTTCTTTTCTATTTCTATATTCTAATAATTGCGAGCTTTCGCATTCTCCTCGGTCGTAAGAGTGTGTCGTCTTTCATTTAGAGGTATTTGCGCCACAGCGACATAATCTTTGGATTTGACGTCTCGCTGGTTAGGTTTAATCCTCGGAAGTACAAGGAAACTCTTCTCCCACCGCGGAACAAAGTAGAAGGGGAGAAGGAATAAATTGAACCCCTTCCTGGGTGTTTGTTCTGCTAAGGCAGAGCAAAATAAAGTCACATTGAGTAAATAGCCCTGAACTTGTTGTACATTTTTATTAGTAATGGTCGGCCATGTGACGTTAAATAACATCATTTTTTCTATTTTCTTAAAAAAATCAAAAATAACGGAAGTTAAAATTCATGAATGTTCGCGATTTGAAGGAAGAAAAGTAGAAAAGTTGATTTTTGACCCAACCTAACTGAAATTTGCAGTTGCTATGGCAACGTAAAAATCATAGGCAGAAAATTGGCATGTCGAAATCTCCCCGGAGGATAAATAATTTAGAGTATTCTCCTTTCAAAACTTTGAAGAAACTTTTTTGGGGGAAAGGCGATGGCATGCCCTGTATTTGCTATGGTTAATACAAAATAACGGCTTTAAGCCCCATATCCCCTTCCCTCTGATACTGTTACCCTCACTCAAGCTTTTCCTGATCCAGCTTTTCTCTATAATCTCCTCACAGCTCATTATACTTGAAATAGAAACAGGCCGCGGCATATAATTTTGCAGTATATTGAAGCAATTATTCACCAAAGTACTGTAATGGAGAATACAAATATATATTAAGCCATCTTTACACTGCTATGATCTGTTAGAAGTGATCATGATACGCGCCTTTTTATTCAGCCGGAGCGCCTCAAAAACGAGCACCCAATGGCGAAAGTGACATTCAAGACATTGGCATAAAATAGACTAACTGGACGAGCGAATTATGCAGTCTGTTTCCTCAAAAAATATATTGTTGCTGAGCTCCTAAGGTGCGGCTTTAACGGTATACAATCTGTTGTTGTCTCTTTATTCTTTATCCTTTTCCTGAGGGATCGTATAAAAGATGTAACGCTCCGTCTTTATAAGCCTCCCACCTTCCACAGGCGAAATCCCTTATCACTGGCACTACCCTTCTCTCCTACACCACCTTTAAAAGTAGGTCTCAAGCTAAGATTCAACTTTTTAAATTTAGTTTTATTTCCGTTTCAGTTTCATCCCACTGTAGTGACTGTGGATGCCTGTGCGCTTTCCACTGAAGAAATTACTATAACGCCGACGATACCGATTCGCAGAAGTGACCGCGGGTTGCCAAAAATAAGGTTTAGGACACCTCCAGACGTAGATCTGCTTGATACTAAATCGTCCTGTGAAATTGAGCTTCCAGAGGGAACGAACAGTAAAACGGTTAAGATTAAGGCTGCTTGTAAGCAAGGTGGCGTCACTCAAGGTCTACAGGCTATAGTACCACATATATCATTTGGCAGCCACAGGTTTTGGCACCCGAGAAAAGTTGGTCTTCCCACAGTCTGGGTATGTGTATTTTTATTCATTGGTTGATAAAATACCGTCATGGTTGGAACGTGCCGGGCACCTGACTAAGCCTTCTTTTGCTGTTGTTTTCGCTAGATCAGAGTTCATCATAACACTTAAATACCCAGGAAAAGAATTTAACCATGGACATGGCCTCAGTAATTTTTTTTCCCATTGACATTTTCTTGATCATGTCTTTTTTTTTGTTTTTGTTGCTCGTACGACTAACTAAACACGACGAACTCCAGGACAAACCGACAAGCAACGCAGCAACAGTACGTAATATAATTATAGTGACAACAATAACGCCTCTCACGCAACTTGGAAACTCAATGGCTAGTGCCGTTGTTAATCACGAGTATGAATACAGACTGAATTAGATGACACGATGTCCTGGAGAATACCTTCCAAAGTGGTTGTCAAGTTTCTTTCAAAGCAGTACCGAACGGTAAACTTCCACAATTGTACAAAGTAAGGCTCTTGAATTGGTTCCTATAGATAGATAAATAAATAAATAAATAAATAAATAAATAAATAAATAAATAAATAAATAAATAAAGGAATACCTTACTTGACCACTCCCTCAACGGGGCTTTTCAGGGCCAATGGAAACAATGATGAAACAGATAACGCAAATGAACATAACATGGTTTAGAATCCCAGGAGGCAGACCAGTTGGCTATTTACAAACGTGGCCGAGGAGTTGACCAAGAAACAACTCCGGCTAAGTGGTCACAACGGGACTCGAACCTGCGACCTCCGGATTCAAAGTCCGGCGCCCTAACCACTCGGCCATGCTGCCTCAATTGTATTAAACGTTCCGATTGGTGGATTTAGTGGAGAGAACATAAAATGACTAGCTCATGTAACTGTCGGATTACAGGTGTCCGATTACAGCCAACTGTTCTATTACACTGTCTAATATATCTTTGCAGATTAATAAGAGCAAAATGCGGCAGTTTATGCACAATCACATTTGAGAAAATTGTAATTGTTTTGATAAGGAAACAAACTGGTCGGCTTCAGAATGCCATGGTCACGCTAACATTGACGATGACCATGATAACATTCAGTGTGATAGTCATCCGGTGCTAAGTTTACGAAGTAAATGAAACTGAGTCTGACTCCATAAGTCTGTCTATTTACAACTCTGATTTGCAATTCATGATAGAAAATAAACAATTGGAATAGAAAAAAAAAAAAAAAAAAAAAAAAAAAAAAAAAAACAGCAAAAAAAAAAAAAAAAAAAAAAAAAAAAAAAAAAA
>OMLO01003638.1_pt1 | contig 12725 bp, 7 predicted proteins | sample 1674811 | NCBI WGS metagenome assembly OMLO01 (sample SAMN06265003, study PRJEB25207) | coral metagenome | isolation source: Coral host | place: Mexico:La Bocana,Puerto Morelos, Mexico | collected 2008-11-13
CAAAAGCAGGAATATATCTGGAGTAGCCATCTATTGCACAATCATGCACCACGCCGTAAGCTGCAAGCTTTTCGTTTCGGTCCATGTGTAATTTATGTCTGTGGTATTCAGCAGTATATGGTTTGGGGTTGAGTTGGCGTTCAGTTCCTCGCTGGTGATGATTGTGGTAATAAGGGACATCACGACGTAGAGAGCTTCCTACACAACATTCTCAGTGATGCAAATGAGTCTGTTAACTTTCTGGTCTATATACCCTTTCAACATTTTTTCGTCCATATATGGGGCCCACCTAAAATTAACCCATTCATTGATTCAAATATTTAAACGTTTGCATTAAGCCCCTGAAGTTGGGCAGTACATTAAATAAACAGTATAATCAACGGTAGTAAACAAAATTGAGATCACATGCAATTTAAGATCAACAACAAATACGTTGCCTCTACCTCTGAAATAGCACTTCCCACGACAAGATCGAGCGTATTTTCGGACACTGACACTTGCTTCTTGATTCCATGCTGACTGCAGAATCTCTTTACACTTTGCAAACTGCACCCTCTTACACCAGGAAACTGGTTCTTAATTTCCTTGACAAGATTCATAACTTCATAACTATTGTTCTCTTCGATAAGAAACCGCTCAACAAATTGTGGTTCGAGGATCTCACTTAAGGCCGCCTAAAACATATTTTCCGCCTAAAACATTGTCCGTTCCAGTTCTTTTCAGATCACTGAAAAAGTTTAATTACAATTTTTTTGATTCGTAAAATTAAATTTTCATTTTTTGGGAAAATTGTAAAATGAATTCGTTAATTTTCATTTTTATTTTTTCCAAAAAGAGATTGAAAAGTTTTCATTTTCATTTTTACGAAAAAATGAAAAATTAATTTTGAAAGACGGGTTGCTAAAGTCTTTTTCAATTTTCAGCAACAATGAAAAATGAAAATGAACTAACATTTTCATTTTTCATTTTCAAATACTCAGAAAAATGAATTAGCACTCGGGTACACGCATTCTAGTGCTTTATCTTTATCTAAAGGAAATATTTTTCAAAAAATATAGAAATGTTAAATTTGTCTTTCAAGTCATTTTTATTGTATTATGTTTATTTTCTTGTTTTAGTTCTACTGTCTATGGAGAGACTCATAAATGAAACTGCCACATATTGTAAGGAAAGAAAGGCATTTGGCAAGTCCATTTTAGACAATCAGTATGTCCACTTCCGCCTAGCTGAACTACAAACTGAAGTGGAACTGCTAAGGTCACTTGTGTACAGAATTACAGGTTGGTAATGTGTGGCCTCATACTGGGCTGCCTGCATTTCTATGTTCAGTTATGAACAGGGACCCACTAGTTTATTAATGGAAAGTGTTTGCCATTGTTCTATGACTTTGCTTTAGACTTTTCCACTGTTGTCTTGGTTTTGTTGCTTTCTACAACATTGTTATTCCAGGGTGAAGTGGAGGGTTGAATAACTTGATTTGTCTTAATTTCCTCTCACATTGTGGTTGCTTAGGTGAGTGGAGCCCTGGTGTAACCACTTGATAACAAAATTGTTGGTATAACAAAAATATCCTTATTGAACCAACCCAAAATTAAGTGAAAATTCTATAATTATATATAATAAAAGAAACCTTGTTATAACACACACATAATCCAGAAAAGATCATTTGGGAAATAATTTTAGGTTTGATTTAAATGTAAGGATCCATAAGATGTAAGATTTACCGGGTAAGGATCATTTGCCATTTGATTTAAGGATCATTTTCTTTGTTGTATGGAGGTGTCTGTCGTCATTTTTGTTTGTTTTTTTAGACCTGTATATAAAAGGAAAAGATGTCAACAAATTAGCATCAATGCTAAAACTTAAAGCTGGTCGATTAGCACGTGAGGTGCCTGACTCGTGTCTGCAGTTCTGGGGAGGAATGGGTTTTACCACAGACGTGGAAGTGAGCCGCGCCTACAGAGACAATCGTCTTCTCTCTATTGGTGGAGGAGCAGACGAAGTCATGCTGTCAATCATTTGCAAATATATGGGAACATTTCCTAAGGGAGAAAATTTATTTTAACAAGTCGCGTTTAATACAAGTTTACAATCAACCACTTCCTGTAGACCACCATATTGTGATACCATAAAAGTTCTTGGTGAAAGTAAGTTATTAAGCGTATCTATAACACAATTCACTATCCTGATTGGTTCTCCGTGCAGCTATTTGTTGTATAATCGGTGTGTGATCACATGGGTTCTCAATTACAGAAATCCAATAAGAACTTTTTGCGATTGGATACCATTTGCACTTCAACTCTTACACTTTAATGACTTTCCTTGTTAATGTTTCCTGCAGGTTTTAAAACTTATGGAAATCACCAGAGACTTCTTTAATTCCAATATTTGTTATAGATATGAGTAATTAGTAACTGAACCTTGTGTCATACAATTCAGGGAGTACCTAATCATGCTTGTAATTTCAAATTGACCTTGCACTTTATACTATTTCTCATGCAATTGCTCCCAAAGTTGTACTCCACTCGATCCAATTATTGTATCTAAAGAAAAGTCAAGAATAGCTATTTTTCAAATTCAGTTCAGTGTTCAACAGCTGAGTATTGTTGAATCACAGTAGAGGATCTCAACTTGTTATTTAGTATATACTCGACTGTACATATGATGAGAACAATAGTACCTCTGTCGACTCATGAGTTATAAATGAGTTCCAACAAACTGTTATGTATAGCTAACAGCTTGTTAGTACCCAGTTATACTGTCTTATGGGTGGCACACTACCTGGATGGACTAGCATGCCATTCAGTTGTGGCCACTTCACTTTTGAATGCTTACCTAGCTTGAAATTAACCACAAAAAAAAAATTCAGTGCCACTGAGGCCGTAGCAAATTAGTACACCTGGGTTTTAAAAACACAATTCAGTCAACAATAATCAACTGAATCTGGCAAGTTTCTTGGTTGTGTAGTTAATCATCTACACATTCGTGCTACGAAAAAACCTTATTTCAGCACGATTAGCATTAAAGCTCAGCAGCTTATGGAATCGTGCAAAATATAATAGAATTATATTAAACTTCTTACAAAGTATACATGTATATGATAGATACAGTTCATCTAAAATTTGTTGAAAAAAATAAAGTGAGAGTGGATTAAATCTGGGGAGGGTACTCCTTATACAGGCTATAAATTATAGGTATGTACAGCCCCAAAGGTTGTGGTTTTTCAGTCATTTTGGTCATAAATAGGGTAATTTATTTTTATGGCAGCTGTGTACATGCCACAATGGCTTGTCAAGCGCACTGGTAATGGACTCCCAGGGTTTTTGAACTGAAGTTGACACTATAAACTGGAACAGCCATTAATTCAGACTCCAGTTGCAAATTGACTGGAACTTGGAATGTACTTGATAGTTTCAGTAAAAGGTGTTCATTGGTGTATTTGAATATATTGTAACATGTAAGCTGTTCAGCCCAGAATTAAGTCACAAAAATTGCTGGAACTTTGGATGTTTCATAGTTATGTAAATGAGGTTAATTTATGTACATGTTCATATGATCAGCTGCTGGATTATTACACAATGATCAATTCAAATTACTGTTTTTTCTTTTATTAGAAGGTTACAGTTTGTAAAATGTATTATTGTTTTGTTCCTGTAATAGCATATTAGTCACAATAAGGCGAGAATGTATTCTGTAGTGATGACGGCACATTATGTAACCTGCATTGTGGAATTCTGAGCTCAAAACTTTGTACATGCAGTCTGGTAACCTACCTAATAAAAGCACATAAACATTGGTATGAACTGGGAAAATAAGGCAGGTCTGGGGAGATAAGGCAGGTCTGAAACAGGGTAATGATCTAATGCACTAGTCAATTGAAACTCCCACCCTTTAGGTCCTGGGGAAAGGTAGGGGGACTTCGACCCTGGTCAAGAGGCATCAATGCCCCTACCACCTGAGGCTAGAGTTCAGATCAAATGCCCCTACCACTGAGGCAAGTAAGCTGAAAATATCAAAAGTTTCAAGAAAAAAAATCATGCATTTAAACAGAGAAATTTTCAAATTTCCATGTTCATGTAGCAGTTTTGGTTAGAATATTATTACAAAAACAATTTCAGATATGTTTGAGATATGCACACAAAGTGCCCTGTATTTCTTTATATCTCATGACAACAATACTACCAAACAGAATGCCAAGTTACTTAAATTTGAAATACTCTACATATCTATTTAGCACTAAATGTATTTTGGCTGAAGTTCAGCTTAAACTCACTTGTATAAACCCTGTCTAAGGCGAATTCCCCATGGACACACCATTGCACTGTTCACAGATGCACTCTCCCCTTGGTGCCATTGAAAGTCCAAAACTGAAAATGGAACCAATCTATGGGACAGTCTGTCAAACCACTTTCTCAAACCATTCTTATCTTTCTCAAGCCCTCCACCATCTTGGAAGAAGCTCCATACGAAGAACTAGTACTCAATCTCTAATGTATTTTACCGTGTTTTTTTTTTTTAATGAAGATGATGATGATGATGATGATGATGATCTTGTCCATGGCCCCACGTGGGGAAGGAACCCAAAGATGAAATAGTCAAATGAACCACCCCACGGAAAAGTTTGTTGTTCAAAAATCATTTGATGCCCCTATAATCCCCTACCCTTCCCAGCCCCAAAGAGTGGGGTTTCAATTGACTGGTGCATAAGAGTCAGGTCATAAATAGGGTACCCGGGGGAAGTACTCCCTACAATGGCCTATACGAGAGGCTCCGCCCTGAAGGGATACCTTTTTCAGGCTTCAGGTATATAAAAAGTGTAGGGATTTCACAAGTTTAGGTAGATGATAAGGTAGGAAAATCTTCAGTCAGGTATTAAAAAGGGCCCTGAATTAAAACAGATCAAGCAGACGCAACTTTATGACTGTTTCATTTTAATTTATCACGCTCTACGTGAAAAAAAATTACAAGACTTCCTTTAACGATTTATTTCTAAGACTCCTTAAGAAGGTAAATGAAAGGGGTACTTTTTTGTGATAAAAGGTATATAAAAGGGTAAGGGGTTGGACCTCGGGGCGGAGCCTCCCCGTATAAAACCTTTTTTGAGTACCCCCCCCCCCCCCGGATAGGGTAGGTCATTAATAGGTTAGAGAAAATCGCAGATTTTTGTCATAAAAGGTGGTAAGGCGAGTTTTGGGAAGCGGGCCGCGCACCCCTACGCAATTACTGCTGAACTACTGCTGATGCATCTGACAGAAACGTGGAGAACGTTTAACAGCCCTCGACTCAGGGAAGATTGTTGCTATGTCTTTTGCTGACTTCTGGAAAGCAAGATTTACATCCTGCCAGTGCCTATACCAGAAAAGCTGAAACGTGACTAATTTGGCACCACACCCGGGATGTAAATTTCGCAAAGTAAAAAAAAATCGGTACATGGGGTTACAGAGTCACATTAAAACTACCGAAAATCAAAATTCGACAATGAAAAATAATTCGCCAATGAATGATTGAGCAGTCTTCATACCATTTAAAAAACTGAAAAACAGAAAAACTGACCGTACGGTTGGATTGAACTTTTGTATTTCCAATATTTCGTCAAGCACGGCCTGACTTCTTCAGGGAAAAAGTTGACCGTACGGTCAGTTTTTCTGTTTTTCAGTTTTTTGAACCCCAAATTTTGCTGATCAGATCCACCAGGATCCGGTTCCTTCGCTTTGTCCGTTGGTCCTTTCTCAAGTTTAAAGTCTTCATTTTCATACCATGCCTCGTTATAAGGACACCTTTTAATTATTTCTTTCGTTGAATATTATTTAGGTGGCCACTGCGTAAACTACTGTGGGAACCAGTACTACATTCCACTATCTCCTGACGCTATCCTATCCACCAGATAAAATAGCGTGGTTTGTTTTGTTAACACTTGTCCATCGGCGCGGTAGCGATTTATCCGGTGGGCTTTCTTTCGGGGCGGGACAGTGATGAGAGCGGAGCCTGGAACCCAGGCATCGATCCAAAATGGCGTCAACATGCGGTTTTCATGTACCCAGTTTTCTCGTTGAGTCTTAGAATCATCGTTGTCGTCCTATGTCCTTAATGAACAGAGCAGAGGTATTTGGAACACTGAGTAAATGGAAATGGCCAGTAGTTGGTGTAGCGGCCGCTTTCGTTGGCTCCATGTACACATTTGGTTTCAACCGGTCTCTTACTCTCCAAGCTAGTAACGGACAAGATGAGGCAACAAACTCTCTCGGTTTACGAGACCTTTTGCAGAAACTGATTCATAACTTTGTTCAGGGTGGTAAAGATCCAGAGAAACCACCGTTAAGTCCGAAAGAGGCAAGCGAAATCTTACGAAGAAATGAGAAAATAACAGAGGTGAATATTGGAGTTGTATCGTATTTTGAAACCAATAACTTTTCTTCGAACAATCCTTGTGAGGATCGGAGCAACGAATGGCTGTTATTAAAGACCAGTGCTGCTGCCTTTGGTGTGTTTGATGGGCACGGAGGCTGGCAATGTGCTGAAGCGGTAAAAAACCGCTTACCTCTCTATCTAGCGTTATCCCTTCTTTCCAAATCCGATTTGACGATATTGGAAAGGAGTCTTTCCAAAGGCTTCTCAACAGACGACTTTGTCACAACTTTTCAAACGGACAAATCACCAGTGGGAGAAAAAAGTTCCGAAAGCAATGTTGGGTATACCTTAAGTCAGAAGCAAGAGGTTTTTCACACTGGGCCAAAATATCTGGTTAAAAACTTGCTTGAAAAGTCGTTTCAAGGTCGTATGCCTGCTGGAGAATCACTCAGTTTGGCTTTCACTCAGTTAGATGATGATATCTCGACTGAGGCTATACCAGTTAAAGTTCTTGATGAGTCGTTTGTCTCTGGAGCTACAGGTGCTTGTGCTATAGTGTCATACATTGAGGGCCAAGACCTCTTTGTTGCAAACGCAGGTATACAGCAATTATTCCAAGTAATTTTTACACCACAAAATAATCAGTAGTGCAATCACTATGTAGGCAAGTAGGTATCCAGTTGTTTCGCCAACGACTCGTTCGCCAACACCTTAGGTCGATTCGCCAACGTCCTAAGTCATTTCACCAATGTCTAAATAAAAGTTTACCTTCACTTGTGTGTGTTGACATTTATTTCATTCACTTAGCTAGAATTATTTTCCATGCAAGATTGTAATAAAATTGCTGTTGTTATTTACCTGATGTTCCATTTTATTTTTAACTTGATTTTTAACTTGATTGGCGAATTGACCAGTAGGACATTGGCAAAACGACTTAGGACGTTGCTGAATCAACCTAAGACGTTGGCGAAATGACCGTAATTCGGCAAGTACCACAGACATTTGCATAGGCCCTAGGTCAGAGATGCTGTGTTTGGCGTCTGGTCAGGGTACTTAACCTGATTGTGAAGTGAATCCACCAGCTGTTCAAATGAATGGTGAAAAACCTGACATTGTGGTATCCATTAATAAATAAGGATCTTGTCTAGAGAAATAATTATGTACAGTAGATACACTCCCATATCACCTTGATTTAAGTAAGAATGAATATACTATTAATAACTGAAAAACTGTATTGTTATTTGTATTCCTGACTGGAATTTGTTGTGTGTTTTCTTTTAGGTGATTGCAGAGCAGTCCTTGGAAGCATGAAAGCAGATGGTTCTTGGCTTGCCACTCCACTGTCCATTGATCAGACAGCACAGAATCCAGATGAAGTGCAAAGACTGCAATTAGAGCACCCTGGTGAGAACTTTGTCATAAAAAATAACCGTCTGTTAGGACAGCTCCAGCCACTGCGATCTTTTGGTGATATTCAGTACAAGTGGGATAAAGTCACCCATTCTCATGTTCTAACACAGGTGTATGGTGGTCCTATAGTACCACCAAGTATGTACAAAACTCCACCATACCTTACTGCAAAACCAGTCATCACACATCATCACTTACAACCTCATGATAAATTCCTAATCCTCGCTACAGATGGCTTGTGGGATGCACTTAGCAATGAACAAGCCGTTGGTTTGGTTGCAAATTTTCTTCAGCTTCAACGTAAAGAAAAACAACATACCGGTACACAGCAGGCCAGTGTCGCCACAACTGGTGATGAGGTGCTGGAAAATAATGCAGCTACACATCTTATTCGCCATGCCCTGGGGGGCAATGACCACAGTTTTGTTGCTCAGATGTTGTTAGTTCCAGAGCAATATCGACGCATGTGGAGAGATGACATCACTGTAACTGTAGTATTTTTTAATTCAGACTCTCTTTTATCTAAGCTTTAAGAGAGTAGCCTAATGGCTAATTTCAAAGTAATATTTTACGTGTAGGTGATGAAACATCTGAATTATATTCCATGCAAATTACAGAGCTATCACACCAAGTTTCAAATTATGTGCAATACTATAAATACAAAGGATCAGGGTTGCAAATAACGGCCGGTCAACGAACAATGTCTGGTCAAAATTGGGTATTGACCAGACAAATCTTTGGATGGCCGGACATGTTGTCCGGTCACTTACTGACTTGTTAAGAGAAATTTTAGTTTTTAACTATTTGATAATTATGAGGGGCAGCATTCATGTTTCCGAAAGATAGAAAAACAAATAAAACACTAGGCAAACTAGTGGTCGAGAAATTCCTGGTTGTCACAATTTCCATGATGTCATCAAATCATCGTGTCTTCTGCAGTCTGGGTTTACTATTGCAAGAGTTGCGATTTTTTCAATTTGACCGGGCAAAAACAGGTCATGTCCGAGCAAAAACATGTTTGACCGGACAACGTGACCGGTGGCTCCCCATTAGTTATTTGCAGCCCTGAGGATGTGTTTCATAACTGATCCAATTCTGACCCAGGTTGTTCCAAAGGTGGATAACGCTATTCACCAGCTAAATCACTGTCCAGCAGATAGCATGGTTTAATACTTATCCACTGGATAGCAATTTATCCGGTGCATAGTGTTATCCAACCTTCAAACATCCGCGCCCTGGAATAAAACTATACTCGAGAATAGACATTCTGTCATTAGATCAATGAAACAGCATTTTTTTTTTCCTGTCCTTTTATTTATTTTATCAATAATAAAATTTATTAGACTTTGTTACATGTCACTTGTATTACAAAGAATCGTCATGCTCCTGGAAGAACAATGTTGTTCTGCCTTTTGTTTGCCAGTTGTTTTTTGTTGCTAGTTTTTTTTTTCGTAACATTTCTCCATATTTTATGCAATTATTATAGTAATTATAATAACTCAATCAAATGGTATGCGATACAAAGCTGTTCTGGATCAATATTTTGCAAACAAAAAATAAAAAAAAAATAAGTGACACAAGTAGTATTGTAATTTTCTGCAACTTTATTAATCCCACACATGGAGAGCTATTCTCATATGGATCATCCAAGGGAGAATTGTGTTACAGCATGTCCAAATTTGGTAACTGAATCAAAAAATATGCGAAATCACATAATTTCCAAGGAAAAAAGTCACATTTGAAGTCTTACTTTGTAAAGAACATTACGTATTTGTAGAGTTTTTGCCAAGAATTTGACAAGAAAGCATAAGAAAGACTTAAAATTTCTTTGGCCACTAAAATACAACACTGTCTCCAGGCATTGATCATCTTTAAAACTATTTTGTATTCTTTCCAATAGATCAGTTGTCCACCTGTTTTGAAGCTCACACTTCATACAAGCCACAATCGTGCAAAATGCTGCTGTGTTTAAATGGCCATTAGAATTTCAGAAGCTGCTGTTGGTGCGTTTTAGCTGGAATTGCAAGACCTGATTGTGGGCTCATCTTGCCTTTTTCTCACATTCACTTGAAACTGCATTCTGTTTGGTTTGCTTATGGCCTTTTTGGTAGTGTCAAAACTTGATTCTTTGATTCACTAGACTGCTGATCTATTCCAGGATTATAATGCTGTTTGAATGGATTATTTCACCTTCCTCATGCTATCTAGCCTCCTACACAGACGTTCTTACGGGTTCGTCACGCAATCATTCCTCCCCAAAGATTGCGTGACGAACCCGTAACGTCTGCGTAGGAGGCTACATGCTATCTCGTGAAATTCAGGAAAAAGGGCTAAAAAAACCTTACGTCATTCTCACAATGCTGGTCTAACACTAAGATGTTGATGAAAAACATAACAATTGCATGTCTATGATTCAGTCTGCACATTTGGACACTTACTGACGCAAGTCTTCTTTGCGTGTTGTATATGAAGACAATTATCTTCAATCTTGGCACAAGGAAAATTCATTTTCGTTGTGTGGAATTTAATGAGATTTAAGACAATTATAACATTGTTTGCATCCCTGCAGCTTGTTTTGATTTTTTGTCATAAAAATGTGATCCAGAACAGTTTTCTCCTGCATACTATACAATAAGGTTGCTCCATTTTTCTCCAATTCTGCAAATCTCAACTGCAGTGACAATAAAGACTGGTGAAGACTAGGAAGTAAAAAATGCACTTCAAAACATTTCTGGTTTGAAATTAGCTCTTATTAACTGAACTAAACCTGCCGAAATTTGCTTGTCATCTTTACGGTTTTTTTTTTGTCATCAGGCTTTGACACTAAAAGAAAATGATGAACATTTTTGTATTTTAGTTTGCTGCTTTTTCAATGCAAAACGAAACTGGTTTAGATAGGAAAGTCTAGACTGCGGTCAATATTGATTTTAGCCAATCAAACTCGTGAATTCGGTAGTTCCCAGTCCTTGTGAGACAAAGCCATATAATAAATAATATTATTGAAATTTCCATGTGCGGTTTCACATTTTTCTTTTTGATAGCTGATTTATAACCACAAAAATTATCCAAGTCAGTATTCTTTCATGTTTACAGATATATGAAATGGATGAATTAACAATTAGACCCATAGCCCACAAGTGCTAAGGGTCAATAGCCCATGAGGCGAAGCCGAGCTATTGACCCATGGCCCTTGAGGGCGAAGGGTCTAATTGTTTTAGTATCACCCAACTAGTCAGACAGAAAAACCAATAATAAAGCTTGCATAAGCAAGTTGAAGAAAGATCTATTTGGGAATAAAACAAAAGAATTTTGCAACTTGATGACTATTACCAGAAGGTGATATGCTTCTGCTATTACAAATAGTCCTCTAGTAGAGTAGCCAATGAAAATGCAGGATATTCATTAGTCCACTAGTTGGGTGATACCAAAAAACATAGTTTCAAACATTCTTCTGGGATTCCTGTTTTCATGGAGATCTTTTTTTATACTGACCAGATACTTGTGTGTTCATTTTTGGTTTGCAGCCCCCAAATTATAAAACAAATGTGCTTATAAGTCCTTATTCAGCTTATATTACAGCTGGACATATGTCAAAGCTGGGTTTGTACCCTTTTTCACAAACAAATTTCAAGGACCTTTTCAGGACTTAGATTGATTTTTCCAGCACTCTAAAATTCACATTAACCCTTTCACTCTCAAGATCTCAATGCTAATTCTCCTTACTATCCTCCTTAAATTTCACATTTTTTTACTCACAACGAGTTTAACAGATTTCCTGAACTTTCCGGGACTAGTAGGGCTTCCCAGGTTTTCCAGGACCTGTATGAACCCTATCAAACTATTTTCCATCTGTAATACCCGAACACCTGTACTGTGTGGATAACGAATCGTAGAACCATCTCGTTTCCACAAGAGCACCTACGCCTAGCCGCCAGCAAGCCACGATCGACAAGGAACGTGAAAACGGCGTGGCAACTATGGATCAAGGTAAGTATCTCGAAGTGGTTCATGATGAAATGTGTTTATTCACTCTTTTAACAACCTTTATAAAACCTCTGGTCGGATCGAAATGGACCAATGAGAAGTTACTAACTGTAATGGAAAAGTATTCATATGTAAAATAAACACAAATAATCAAGTTCGGCCAATCACATGCGTTGTAAATAAACCAATCAACAAATTGTTGTTGTTTACTTGATCCGCATAACAGAGTATAAAAAACCTTGACTTTGAAAGATCTCTATCATTACGACTTAGTTCGCAAATCCAAACTCACTCTTATTCGCAAATCCAAAGTCTCTCTAATTTGATATGTCTCAGAGAACTCGCAAGTGTACTGTGTGCAGCGGCGACCACAATTTATTCCATTGCGAAAACAAGTGTGCCGTCTGCAATGGCGATAAACGGCAGTGTTCGTGTTTGGAGCGGCCACAGCAGAAAAGAAAGAAGACAGCGAAGTCTGTGTCATCCAACCCTGAACGCTCCTACGACGAACTTCAAAAGAAGTACGAGGCCCTGCTGAAAGACCATGACAGGGTCGGGCTGGCATTCCAGAACCAGAAAGACCAGAATCTCGAGCTGGCGCGAGAGCTTCAGGAGAGAGAGAGCGAGGCTGAGGAGTTAGCGAACCTGGTCAGAACGAAAGACGAGGTCGTCAAAAACCTCGAGCGGCGCCTCGTCAACGCCAAGAAAGTCATTGCAGATCTAAGAGCAGAGGTAGAAGAGCTAAGACAGAACGACCAGCCAGAGAGTGACGACCAGCCCACGGAACAGCAGCAGCACCACCAGCAAAGAAATGGCAGTCGTGTCAGTACACACAGCCTGGCCAGAATCCACGAGCGATATGACCATGTCATGAAAGTCATGATGGAAAACCAGTGCAGTATGGCGTGCGCCTTTCGACTGGCCATCTGCCCCAGGAGCACTGTACGAGACTTTGTGGCAATTGCCGAACTTAAGAAGGTTGA
>OMLO01003639.1_pt1 | contig 12721 bp, 10 predicted proteins | sample 1674811 | NCBI WGS metagenome assembly OMLO01 (sample SAMN06265003, study PRJEB25207) | coral metagenome | isolation source: Coral host | place: Mexico:La Bocana,Puerto Morelos, Mexico | collected 2008-11-13
TTCAACCTGAAAACGCATCAGATGGTTTCCATCCACCCGATACGCCAAAGAAATTTAAAAGTGCAACAATGACCTGTCATTTTGGATTTCATATGACGTAGTTTTCAAAAGCTTCGTTTTTAAAATGCTTTCGGTCCACACTAAAACGCAGAGGCAAAGCTGGTTTGAAGAGCGTTTTCGTAAAGCTCCGTTTTCGGGACGGACTAGTGTGGACAGAAGGCCTAATCGTAGAAATAAAGCTGCATTTTAAAGTTCTCCGGCTTAATGTGAAGGGACCTTACTCGTGACTTTTAATCACTGTTATCACCGAACAGAAAGCCGCACAAAATAGGTACGTCCGAGCTTCGGTATCAGGGGATGAGGACACACACAGCCGCAAAAATGGTGGCGTCGTGATTGTTTCAGTGACCTGTAATTCATGATATCCACTTGTAGCCAACCCGAGTATTTAGCTTCGAAATGGAACAAGCATCGTTGAACGTTTGCCACAGTCTTTTTGACATTATTGGATGGGTTTCCTTTGGGTTAACCAATCGTATTAGGCCTGTCAACTCCATTTACACTTCTCTGAGATGTTGATTGGTCGAAAATGAACCCGTGACATAAGTACCACGTGCGCCGCTGTTAACACGAGGCCTAGACTGCGTAGCAGTCTTTTCCGTTTCCTCTTAGCTGGAGAAAGCGAGAGCCGCCAAGGGGAAGTCGCGCGAACGCATGGGGCGAGAGCCCTCCCCCCTGCCACTATTTTTTTTGTCACCTCTGTCCCCGAGCCCTCGCGCGACTCTCGCTTGCCTGAAAGGAAACGGAAAAGACTGCTACGCAGGCTACACGAGGCCAAGAAACACTTTTCTGTTGCATTTATCAAATATGGTACAGAGACTAGGATAAAGCCATCGAAAGAATCATGCCGTGATATTTGCTTTCTGTTTTCCCTTTAGCTTGATGAAAAGTCTTCACTAACAGCAGAAGAACTCGCTCATCTGGCCAAAGTTTCGGTCATGTTGGCTAAAGAACGGTAAACTTATGCTTTGATACTTCTTGTGTCTATGAGCTTCTGTGCTCAGTTTTACTGAAATCGTATGGTTCCACATTGCTTTAACAGAATCTTGGACTCAAGGAAGATTTCATTTGTAACGCCGTCAAATCACGTCGAGATAGAATCTTGGTCAATCCCCTCCCATCAATTTTTTTGCTACTTGAATATTTTCGCCTAGGCCTCGACTATAATAGTTATCACTGATGATATTTAAAGTTTTTTATTAATTAATGGTGTACTAACAGCTTGCTCTTCTCATGACAGGCTCTTGGTCACAGAACAAGCTGGAAAAGCATGCCGGGATGACGGCGTTGAAGGTCTTCGATTCTATCCCAACTTGTTCCTTGAAAGAACAGAGTAAAAAACACAGCAAATTGAACTAAGACTAATTCTTCTCTGCTAAGGTTTCGTGAGCGTAGGCAGATGGCCTAAACGTGAATTTGCACTGAAGGCAGGGGAGGGGGTGGGGGGACGGGGAACATTTCACGCCTCTACCAGTCTCTCTCGGCGGCAGTAAAAACGGAATTATCAGTTTTGCTATACATGTAGGTGCTATAGCCAGCGTCTTCACAGACTTGGGTACAGAAACCACTAACGCCCTCTGTTCCTCATAGGAATTAAAGGGATACAGTGAAGCAATGTATAATTAATTTGTTCTTGTAGAGACCACTAGTTCTTAAGTCCCTTAGAAACACACAGCAAAAAGCAAGAAAAAGCGAGACAAATAAAAACCATGAGAATGATACAACTGTTCACGCCACTGAAGGCGCAAATGAATATACTTTTTAATTAAAAATTCCTCAATGAATGTGGAAAATGTTCTTCATAAAAATGATAATTTAGAGTTTTGTTGGAACTAGTATTTCTTTAAAAAAACATATGTGAGAATCACTTAGAGAAAGCTATATTTAAGAAAATATAACAATTTCTTCTAAGTCAACACATTCTGTGACGAAACAATATGGAATCACGCCTAACTTAGCCTGCGAACTCGCACGCATTTCCGGCTGTCACTTGTTCCGCCGAAACCAAGTGACATCCATATCCCAAAATAAGCGTGCGTTCGCAGGCTATACCTAACGAAATACTTTTTAATAAATGAAAATTTTTTTTAATTCTTAACGAAACGCTAGCTATATATGAACTTCAGCTTGTTAATAACGAGTTCGTAAAGCTGAGTTTGAGATGATAAATAGCTAGAAGTCTTTAAAATTTAATATGTTTGAGCTTTGTGAAATTATGCCAAAAACCCATCCCTCTCTTCTCTAGCTTGGTCTACGGCTCGTGTAAAATACGTGTGTGTCAGAGCTAAGTAAAATGGTTAGCGACAATAACCCAAGCTGCCAAAGAATGGAACCGACTTTTTTCCAAAGACCAAAGCATTCACTAACAATCTAATGTAAGCTAAGAATCGTGGATTTTTTTGTATACAAATATATTAACTATTCAGTTCAGAACAAGATAATATCCTACAATGCACACCGCGGGTATCACTCCAGTGCGATTGACAACTCGGCAAACCTCTGTGTTTTCACCCTAAGATTAACTCTTTCACTAAGATCATCGCTCGATATGGCCCTTAACTTTGAGATAGAGCTCTTTTAATTTGTCCTCTGGAAAGTTACTGGCAGCACCTTGCGACATGTCTATATAAAGCAGCTTGGCAAAAATCAAAGCCAGTTGACCCGCGGGTGGCCAGTCCAGGAACTCGAACAATAAGGGAATAATGGGTTTCCTCAGTGCGTCTGCTAGCGTGACTTCTCTTTGGCACATTTCGGATTTGCAGTAACGTTGTGTCACACAACATATCACGACCTATTGAAGAAAGAAATGATGGCACATATGGTCAGAAGGGTTGCATGACCACCTAAATAACGGCTGCAAAGGAGACTGTGTCATATTTTAGGTATTCTATCAAACAAAAAATAAAGTGTTTGACCACATTTCCACACACCAAGAAGAGAGCTAAAAATAAGACGCGGAGTATTTTTCACGAACTTCAAGGTGTTTGGAAATGCGGACAAGCACCGTTTTTCCTGTTTGATATACTACTAAAAACACGAGAGGAAGACATTAATAATTCGCCGACACACCTTTGAGGCTCTGATCCCGGCGTCGATCTCCGCAAACAAAGAATCTCCTCCGCCCATTTGACCGATATCCATCCAGCACCGGAACCCAGACTCCTCAAGCTTGTTCTTCAGTAGTTTGACAGTGTCCTGGAGATCCCATTGATACGAGATAAACACCTCAGGGCGGATGTCAAGCACTGAAGGACCAGCGCTGTCAGTGCTGTCTACTAAAGAGAAATAGATGTAGAACGGGTTTAAAGGAGCTACAGTTTCTTGTTCCTTTATGGTTTATTATTATCTACTTTTTTGTTCTTAGTTAACTACTAATTTTAGGTTTCCCTTAATATAAACAAAATATCTCAAAATACCGTGAACGAGCTCCTCTAACGAAGCAGAAAATGTTTCCATATTCTGGTACCTAATACTAGCGGATCCAGGGATGATCTCTTTCTAGGGGGGTCCCCTGTCTAGATGACGCTAGCCCCAGGATCCTCTTCCCCTAAATTTATCGCCGCCTTACGCTGTCTTGATAAAGAAACGACAAAAACGTTTCACGAAAAGTTAGCCTCTTCCAGGCGTCCAGTTACTTAGGGCTCAGCGCGAAAAAACGGCGGAGCGAAAATAGGAGAGAGGGGCTTGGTACTAGAAGAAAACCCAAGTAACTGAAGGCCTGGGACAGACTGATGAAAAGTAAAAATAGAAAACATTCGATGGACTTTCTTCCCGCATTTGCTTTCTTGCGCCTGCGGATATCATTCTTCTTTTTATTTTTTTATCTCTAGTCTTACCTTTACTTGTATTTTGTAGAGCTGGGAGATCAAACAACTCGTCAGTCTGAAAAATGTTTTTGTAAATGGCAGTTAAACTTTACTTACGAAATACAAACGTAACGGAAACAAATCGTACTGTGAAACACTACATCGCACACGTGTGCTTTTCGAAGTTTTCTGAAGATTTCGTAAAGTTCTTAACCCATCAGAGGAGACAGCAGCTCGCGCAATTTGTCCACAAGCAGATTCTTTACATTGCCTCTTCCGTCACGAGGACAATCCAAACTCCCGTTGCGCTGATGGGGAGAAACTCAGGGTGCCCACAACTGAGTTTGGCTTGCGATCGAGCTTGGTGGCGATTCCCGCGCCGCGAAATCGCCGAAAAAAAGGTCCGCAACATGCAGGCAGTGACTACAATCACTGCGACAAGCATATAAAATCATCTAGAGTTTCGCTGGCTTAATTATCAGCACTGGGAAATCCAATATAGGAAAATAAAACAATCCTCAAATATACTTTTAATTACAACGGTTTTGGGTATTCTACTTTTGATCAAAATGCCCAGCGCTCCAATCCGCTAACAGCTCTGCTTTTCTCTTTGAGGCAGTGAGGTAAAGGAGACGAGCCCGAGGGAAGTAGGGCAGTCTTTTTTCCCCCTTAGTTAAAGGTTCCGATGGTTGAAACGTCTTCAAAAATTGTAAATTACCTTTCCTGTAGAGCCACGCCATTCGTCTAAACCAGGAAGATCCAACCGTGAGCGGGCGCCGAATGTCTTTGTACAAACCAATTTCCCGTCGTTTGAAATCGGAAGGAAGTGGATGCATTCTCTTTGTGGGCAAGATTGTGTCTTGTGCTTTGTGCAAGCTTTGCCTGAACACGACGGACAAACAACACAGAACTCGTAACACATGTTACGCAGACATGCAAAGTCACGTGATAAACTGCTCAAGATCGATTCCAGGCGCTCGCGGACCAGCGCGGCCAGACCATTTCCGTTGTCAGACTCTTTAGTTTGGAGAACCACTTCAACAAACGACTGCTTACAAATGAGAAACAAGTCAGTCTCTCCCAATATAAATCTGGCAAGGTTTTGAAACAAGTTCGGTTCGTCCTTGCAGCCCAGCTCTGGGCACCCAGCGATTAATCGTGACACAAGCTGAGGAAAAAGCCCGTGCGGAAGAAAGCCGTCGGGAAAGCAAATATAGAGCGAGCAAATGCCGTTGACTGAGGTGTCCATCTCAATCTCTGGACACGAGCAGAGCTGCGCCGGTACAAAATACTTTACAGGCGGTGAATTCTTGTCAGTGCTTTCTGGCGTGAATCTTGCGATCAAGCCATACATTTCCATCATGCAGAGAATGTCGCTCTGTGATTGGCCATCACATAAGAACTCTGCAAACACGTGATCTACTAATCGCATGCTCAGAAGGCCAGTTTGTTCCAGTTCGTTCCAGGCTGCTGCATGACGCGGATTCTTGAAAAAAGGAAAAAAAATGACACATTAATCCGAGTGAAAAGACGGAAAATCACACCTCGTTGTATGGCTGGACTTTCTCCTTACAGCACGCGATGTCATTAGCTACTCCGAGGTCAGATGACATCTGCAGATTATAACGCCTCTGAGTGGGCAACATCACAAAATCTAGGACGTAAAAGAGTAACTGCACAGTTATTTGACCCACGACCGCCATTACGATATTGAAAATATTGAAAGCTATTGAAATTCTCGGGTAACAAGCTTTTTCCCTCTCGATCAGTCAATTTATTGAAAGTACAGGCACAATACCTGCTCATCAAAAGGTCTTATAGTGATAAGCTTCCTAAACAAATGAATCAGCCACTGAGTTTGAAGCACCACCGTGTCACCATGCCAAATTATGATTCCCAGGTCGTGATAAAAATCCAACATGGCCACCATTTCCAGCTCATCCTCCATAACGCACATCTTGCGCACGACGTTGTACAGCTGGGAAACCTTAAGGTAAAACGTCTTCTGTTGAACCAAGGCTTCAACGACCCTCTCAAAGTTGAACCAGCGAACCGGGACATCCTCTCCCATGTAGGGCTCCAAACGCAATACCTGAATAAGGAGTAAGTCAGTAACTTACAGTACATCGATAGAAACATCTTGTCTGGCGCTTACTTAAGAAATAGAAAACACCGTCCGTGTTTCTATCGAGTTATAGAAACACGAGTGAAAGTTTGGGAGAACGAGAAATGGCGATAGAAACCGAGAGCGAGCCGTCTAATTGTTTTAGCATACCTCAGTGATCGATCTATCAAGCAAAAAAAATATTTTTTATTTTATAAAGTTTGATACATTTGTGCATTGATGCATGCTAAATCGTGCGCGCTCTGACAAACTGCCGTCTATCGATCGATAGACAGCACCTGTGTAGCCAGTCAGATTGCGCGTTTACGTGATAGTCGGTCACTGAGGTATGCTAATCTGTGATAGATAGTGAGTAGCGTAGCAGTGTGCCCTTGTTAACAAAATGACGGCCGCTTTTTGGCGTTTTCGAAGTGTCTGCGCCCTCGTCAACTCGTCAACTATCACGCGATAGAAATCTCGAGCTCATAATCTAATTGTTTAATTGTTTAATAGAAACGTGGTCTTAGACCAATCAGCGCGCGTATTTGCTTTGGGTTGTTTTCTAAACAAAAGTAAGAGAGATTTCCGTATAAACAAATATATATTTCCTTTAAATACCAAGGAGGAATACGACAGGAAAACGTTTTCTGTTGTTTAATCCTAAAATCAGAGAATAAGGCCTCTTGTAATTAAACTTTTTCTGTTAGAAAAGCAAAGTTAACCCGAATTTACCTCTCTTATTTCCTGTCGAACGTTCCTAACGCCCTCGTCCTCTACAGCACGGGTATTATCTACCCTGAAAAACGGTCGTCTAACGTGCTGCTCGTATGTCTTCCCAGACAGGCTCTTTTTGATCTGGGTCTCCATTTTCTTAGGGTCCTCAAACGGGGAGTCCACGTGAGTGCCTACTATGATTACAGGTGGCCTCAAATACGGCTGATCTTCGTCATGGCCCTTCTCTTTGGCCCTGAGCTCGGCACTGAGGTTATGCACAGAAACGAGCCACGACAGAATGCTGTCCAAGTTTGTTTCGTCTCCGCTGGAGTGAGGAATAAAGTCGTGCACACCCTGTCGAACACAGGGCTCCATTTTAGCGTTCAGTTCTTTGCTCATGTTGTAAACGAGCACGTAAATTGCGCGAGGGGACAAAAACACGGGGTGCGACGCGTAGTACAGATGTTGGCCCGCGAAGTCCCATATGGTGACCACAGTCTCTCTGTCGCTTGCCTGCTGTTCAAAAGCTTGGCTCTGCAAGTACTTAGCCACGAGAGATTTCACGTCCTCTGGCACGGCTTCTGAAGTGTCGATTTCAATGTCAATGAATTCTGGATCTATTGGCAAATCCGCGATTTCTTCGGCTGTGGGAGGAAGGTCTGAAGATGGGTCGGACATTTTCTCCATTGGCACATCTGCAGGACCCACCTAAACAAAGGACGTAAATGAAATGCCAGAAGCTACAGGAATACTTCAGAAGATAGAGGCTTTCACAAGTGCCGCATTTAAGTGCTTCATCCTACAAACAGCTAGAGTTTTTAGCAGTGTCTTCGGCCACACTTTGTAAACAGACAACTTAATGGCTTCTTTCTAGTTAATATTCTATCTTTGTTAGTGTGTTTAAAAATATTTCTTACACACTGCACAACAGGTAACAAGCTTTATATTAAGAGTAATCTGAATATGAATCCGAATCCGAATAAAGACAACTCATTTCTTACAATGAAGAAAACTCATTCCTTAGCATTGAGAACAATTAGCCGGACTAAATCAATGTAAATTTGTCACGGATAATTGAACGGCCTTTTTGCTATCTGTTCTATCTGCTCAAATCTTAATCATCCACGATTTCCTTCAAATTTCTCCATCAAACCGAGATATTATCGCATTCTACACAGACTGCCCACCCTTACCTGGCGTGGCTGTGGTGCTGACGCACCCTGTGTGACGTCACACTGCACAGTATCGGTTTCCACGCTGGTTTCTGGCTTCTGTTCCTCATCACCGGAGCGTAACTCTCCCACGACAAGTCTGGCAATATCATCCGCGAACTCTGAGGTAAACTTCTCGTTCTTCACTAGCTGCCAGTTCATTACACGATCAACATCCAACTCAAACTTCGACGGATCTACCTCTATTCCCTCAGTACTAGGTTCACCGGGATCGAACGTCATTCCAAGAAGCGACTTCTTTAAACTTGTTTTACCAGCCCTGTTCTGCCCGATCAGCATGACGCGCCCGCGATATACCCTGACCTTGCCCTTTTTGAGCGCACGCTGAAATGCACGTTCAGCCTCGATGCCACGTGCTTGGATCTCGGGCGGAACTGAAAAATAAAACGATCACAACAAACCAATATATTGGCGTCTCTCTTCTGTTCCAAGTATAGACCGACGGAAAGCGGCGAGGTTTTGTAAACGAGCAAAGCAGAAAAAAAATGATCAATATTATCCAATAACCGGCTACAGAACAGGTCAGTTAAAATTATCATACTTTAATTTAACATATTTAACAGCCCTTTCCGTAACTTCAACCACTTCAATCTTTTACTTACAAGTACTCCACAAAGGTGGGCGAGCACATGGCCAAAATGTCATAACGTAAAAAGAAAGTCATTTTATAACAGAAGACAGTTTACAGAGGTGCTTTAGGCTATCTCCGAGTTGCAATGCCTTTCGCTGCTGTGTCAAAACGAGGCTATGTGCAAAAGCATTATTGTGAAAATGATTTTCATTACTCTATATATTCATTTTCAAGCAAATCAATTAATTTTTTGTACGAGGACTCAGAAGTCGGAAATAGCCTATTGAACTAGCGCGACGTAAACTTGTGACCAGTGCCTGTCAGATAACAGCAATTACAAAATTTGTACCGCTAAAATATTAATGTAATGTGTAATGTGTAAACCCTGCAGATGATAAACTTCCAAATTCACTCTAACATTTAATGGAAATTCAAGTGGACGGGTGATGAGAATGCAGGATTGAATCATGCTAAAATTAAGTACATTTTACAGCCTCACCTGAAGAATCTTCCTCATTTTCTGTCTCTTGGAACGATTGAGCTGCTTTGTCTTCCACACCATCACTCGGTGCCTCCCAACTGACATCTTCAGCGCCTAAACAAATCAAATCAAATCAAATCAACATAACCAGCAAAAAACACATTTCTCTTTGGGGACCAGTTTGCATACAGAATCGTTCAGGATTCTAGGTTAAAAAATCCAACATAAAATCCGTGTACTATTGTAGAAATTTTCCTGTCAAATCTAAGAACTTACTTTCCCTTTTTTCGAGACGAGCCTGGAAAGACACTACTGTTTTCTCAAGACTGCCTGACTAAACACAACAACTCGTTCACGTAGAGTGGTTTTCACTCATGTGCCGAAAATTCATTGGTTCTGTATTACTACGCTATGCTATTGGCTTAAAAGAATTCGCGCACTTTCCGTCATTGTTCGAGTTTTGATTGGTTCACTAGATTGTCTATGTCGTTTGTGATTGGCCAGAATGATGACCTTGGTTTTGGTTTTGAGACAGTCGATATTGAAAACCGCTATAACTAGCAACACCTGTAGCTCTCCTCAAAGATAGTTCAACATTCAATAACCTACTTACCAACAAGCTCCTGTGTGTTTGAAGGATCAAATAATCCAAGAGAGCCGTTCTTCTTTTCACCTAGCCACGCTTCACCAGACAAAGAACTTTTTACTTTCTCGGCTCTGTCAAACAAAATTATTCCCGCATATTATCTGTTCATCTTTCAATCAACAAACTTATGTATAAATTTAACTAATATATTATCAATTAAATGTAGTATAGTATTATAATATATCCCATGTTGCTTTGTATTTTTTGAATTTATTTTTCTTTTTTTAGTTTTGGTTTTGACAAGAACTTTAATCACAAGGCCTAAGTTTGGGAGAATGAGCTAACACTCCCTGTGTCACGACTTAAAATAAACTAATACGAAGGGGGACGAGTTTCTACTCTAAATCGTCGTCCTTCTTCCTCTACAGAACCTGCCATGTGTCTTTTCATAATGCTATAATCGACAGCACCATTTAACTCAGTGATGTTTCAATTCTCCATGCAAACTTACAGCAATGACCTGTAATCAGTACATATGAAGATGTTGGCCTGAAAATGTCCCACCCAGAACCATTAATTACCGGTACTAGACAGAGAGTGTTGAGTTGCACATGGACAATTACATGAATTCTTTCATCAACATGGCAAAATGCTGCAACCGTCTAGTATGGACTAGCAGCATCCAATCCATGAGGTGTAGTAATACTCCAACTCGCTACTGGAATTAAAGCTGGACTCAAATACCTACCTACACTAGGCTCCAAGGATTTTTTAGTGTTTTGTTCTTTAACATGGTTCACAGTTCAGGCTTAAAATGAAGTTTAACTTTACCCACGCCACAGGACATTAGAGAGTGACAAATTCCATCAAACGATCTATAAGCTAACTGATTGAACAAACTAATTGCTATACTAAACAATTTTTTTCATGTTTAGAGGAACACAACAAAGGGAGGACAAAACTTACAATGAAGCTGTCTTTGAAATCAGCAAAATAACTTCATCCTTTTTGCAGCTCAGTTCATATGAAAATTGACCTTTGAAATCCGAAGTGACACGAAGTTTAGGTAGAGAAAATGTCTGCAAAGAACATTTTATAATTTACTTGTGTCATAATATCACAATGAATTCAGATCTCTCAGTTTAAACTGCACATAGAGTGTGAGTAATGGGGTAAGTTTCTAAAGAAACTGTGATGCTGGGGAGTACAACAAGATATATTGGTTTTATCAACTGGGTTGATGTGAATTGGCCACTGTAACGAGATTTGAATCTCGCTATGGAGGCCAATTAACATTATCAACCCAGTTGATAAAACCAATTAATTAAGTGTTAGTAAACTTAGCCCTTATTTAATTTTAGTTTACAATCAGACAGTTGTACACGATAAGTGACAACAGGCTCATCAAATGTGGGCAAATGTTTGGGCAGGGAATGAACTGGAAAGGCTTGGATAAAACCTACTGACTGTAAAGACCCACCTTGGCACATGGAACTATGCAAAGGGTTGCCCCATACCTGTATTGCAAGGCGAGTATAATAACTGTATAATAACTGGTTACTGATTGCGTCTAGTGTACATTGTAGGTTATGAACAAACAGTTAACTGCCAATATGCCAAAATGGGACATTACTATTATTTTGTTCTAAAATATTGAGAGTGTGATTGCATCACAATAGTGTAAATCAAGTCTACTCACCGAAAGAGTTTTCACAACATCAGACATTGTGGGTCTGTTCTTTGCAACTTTTGAACAGCACTGATCAAACAAATTCTTTAGCAAATCAGGACAAAGATCATTATAAATAAGCTGTAGAAAAGAAACAGAATAAAGAGCTCTTATCTGGATGTTCAAGATTAAGATTTAATGCAAGGCATTAAGTCTCATTTATTTCAGAGCAGCAGACATTTGCAATACATAAATTCAATACCCGGTAGCCATTTGCCTGACCATATCACATCACCAAGTGTCAATCACAAAATGGTTGTGGAGAAATTATAACCATTTCATATTCATCTAATCATATTTTTTATTACAGGTGTGAGGAACATTTCTTCACCACACAAACCAGATCTTAATAATATGTAAACCAAAACAGCCATCTAGCGGCCTGAGAGAAGAATACCACACAAACCAAATTAATGCTGTGATAATTTGAGTGCATGGTGCCAAAGAAGATTTCAAGGCTGAAGTTCACAGCACATGGCACATGGCAAAAATTGCCTCCTTCAGGTCCTCTTTTTCTCAAATGAATACAAAATTGTAAAAAAAAAAACTTCTAGCAAATAGGAACATGCACATTTTATGTACAAACAGATAAATGGGCAGAATTGAAACATCAGTAAGCTCTCTTATAAATACCTCTCCTTTCATGTCCGATAAGTCATCCTTATTAAATGCAAGATGACGAAATAAGTCTTTGGCAGTTTGCCCAAACCATGAAACCATGTTGCTACTTCTGAAAACATTAAACTTGGAGTCATATTTTTGAGACCTAAAACAGAAAGAAGTTACATGAATGTAAATATCTTAGATGCAATGCTAATTATTATTGCATGCCTTTTTTAATCAAATCTTAATGTTACAGTTCCTAGTGAGTAATGCTTTATATACCTGACAAACACAAGCAATAAACGCGCGTTCTATGACGTAAAGGGGAAACACCACTCCGCAATCCGAGTGACAGACGAACTTCCATTGTGTGACCAAATGCCAAACTTATCTCCCCAGCGGTTAATTCTGCACCGAATTGGACAAGTCGGTGAGGCCAAAAGCTTGCGTGTTCTAGAAGCGTAACTCTAAACAAATGTCTAGGTTTAAACCAACATAAAATTGTGTACCATGAAAAGTACAGGGTCAGTGCAAATGCAATTAAACAAAATAATGTACATGAAGATTCAAAACATATTAACTAACTTGTCCAACTTGTCCTGAGGAAAACATCCCCACAGACCTCCTACTTTGATCTGCAAGTCAACAAATCAATGCAAGTTACCATATTATGAAAATAATTAAAATAGCCACTGTGATAATTTGAGATTACTATTGATTAAAAACTATTTAATTTAAACTAAAAACTATTAATATTATATACTGTATATAGAAATAAACTGAAAAATTAAAATAATGTGCCTGGACAAATTTTCCCCTTAGACTACACACTTAA
>OMLO01003640.1_pt1 | contig 12721 bp, 9 predicted proteins | sample 1674811 | NCBI WGS metagenome assembly OMLO01 (sample SAMN06265003, study PRJEB25207) | coral metagenome | isolation source: Coral host | place: Mexico:La Bocana,Puerto Morelos, Mexico | collected 2008-11-13
CACGCAGAAATTCCGGTGGTTACCCTTAGTTTGTTTTGTGATAAAGTATTTTTAGAATAGAGTATTAATTTTGTTTTCGTAAATGCACATATCAGCAGTCCATTTGCTATAGTGTCAGGTGCTGTATCAAACAAGGGAGGGGTTACAAGTAAATTTGAGAAAGCAATCATTGTCATTTCCTTTTTATCAAATTTTGACAAAACTTATCTTAGGACTGGGGACTGGGAAATGTTCAAAACATTTTTAGATGTCTTTGAAACATTGGGTGATTTCAGAAAATATGCATGCCCCTTGCCTTTGGAAATTCCTCCATGCCCTTGGAATTACAAATCATTAACCGCTCCTCCCCTCCAGAATTTTGGAATTTTCGGTCAAGCAAACAAGCAATGTGCCATCACCTGTCATCTTTGTTTATTGAGTAACTGCTGACCAGTAGTAACACAGCCTATAAATCTGTTAGGCATTCCATTTTGAAAAGAGAGACTGGTCCAAGTGTATTTTACGCAACAAGATTGTCTATCGACAATTTTAAATCAGAAAGAAACAGGGTGACTTCTTTCATATTTTGACTTGACTAATTGACTAATTCGTTAACTTTAAAGCCTCTTCAATATGGAGCTTGCTGCACAGCCCATCCACTAACTTATCCATGTAATCACTAACATCTGTCTCAACGTCCTTCATTTACAATCTGTAAAAGCTCTCAGATCAACGATTTCAAGCGAAGCTTTCAACATCTTTACCCCTCTAGAAAATACAGAGGTAAACCCCCCTCATGCATTTAGAATTCTAAACTCCCCCCTTCCCCATTGCCTTCTGAATTCCAGTCCAAGAAACTCCCGGGCTCTCCCTCAGAATTCTAAGATGCTGCCTGCTGTATGGTGTAGATATTTTCTGGAATTGCCAGTGAGGGTCATGTTTGGAAATCCAGGTGACACTCCCAGATTTCATGCTAGTGATTCAGGAAATGGTTACAGGTATACTAATAACCACGTGCCTTTTTTAAATAGTCATACTTGTACCTGTACGCATCAAACATACAACCTGGGTTAAAGCTAAATTACTGAAGGTTGGTCTGTTAGTACTATATACAGTGTAGGACTATATTCAGCTGTTCACTCTACTGTATGGATTTGATGTCTACTTCAATTATTTTTTTTTCTGTTATAGTATACTTCACATAGCCTGACAGTATGAAAGAGAAAGAAAAGTCATCACTGGTAGACCTTGGGAAAAGGTTGTTGGAAGCATCTCGTAAAGGACATGCAGAAGAAGTTAGTGTGCTCATGGCATCTGGGGCACCCTTTACTACAGACTGGGTAAGGCATTAACAATGTATGAGAAAATCAATGTTTAAACAAAACAGCCAGCATGGAAAGGTCATGGAATGATATCGTCTTTACACTGAGGTCATGTGTACCAGTACTACCTACATGTAGCATAGTAATTTATTCAAAACAGTCCCAATGATGATGTAAAGTTGACTGATACATGTATTTTATTATCCTTGTTTAGCTTGGTACATCTCCACTACATCTAGCAGCCCAGCATGGTCATGCTCAGACAGCAGAAGTGTTACTTCGGGCCGGGGTCAGCAGAGATGCCAGGACAAAGGTTACTCATGATAGTACATGTATATAGCTTCATTCACACCTTTTATAATTCCACCAGATGCAATCTACAATCTGTCGATGTAGTACCCATTGTGTATTCCATGTTTGGCCCTTTAGCTCCTAGAGAAACCTTTCTTAACTAGGGGGTTCACTTACCGCAAGTCACAGAGCACAGATGTATCATAACAAGTGCCAATAAATCTAGGAATCCAAATCTGCAAAAACAATTAGAACTTAAAGAATTTTGTCCTCATGAATCTCTTCTTCCCCTGGCCTTTCCTTCCACCTTCTCAACAAACAGACAATATTGGAAGGGTGCATCCAATCCACGGGTGCTTCATGTTACAGATATGAAGTAACTACCTAACGTGGCTCCGATCCAGTGATCCCCCAAACAAGTTTAAACAACTTGATACTCCATAAGCTGCAGAATTGAAGATATGGCAATAGAACGCTTTCGGTATATCAAAGGCCTAGAAGACACAAACAAACGAAATGACAGAATGAACTTAGTCACACTCTTTCTTTTGTGTGTGTCCTCTAAGCCTCACAGTCAAGCTGAAGTTTAATGTATCAAAAGTGGTCTATAACTATTGTGCTATTAACCAGATGCAACAGGCACAAATATTAGACTGAGGGCTTGAGAGTACCTGTAGACTGAGCATAAAGACCAAGGGCATTGACCTTGCATTGGTTAAAAGGAGATAATTCATGTCTCAGTTATGAACCACAAGATACCAGATTGTAAGATGCCATTTAAATTACACAAATGCAGATTTTAGTTAAAATATGATACCTGATTTAGCATACTGTAGTCACTCATGTCAGGATTTTTCACAAAACTAATAACAACAAGAGTAAGAATATTTTACATGTAAGCTTAGTTCTTTAGAAAACTGAGTATAAACTGAGGGGTGGTGTGATTATTTGGGATAGTGTCTGATCCAAGACTCAAGTAGAGATTATTATATTACATGTACATAATATTGGACCAGTAAAGAAGTAAATAAATCTGATTTGTTGATTTTAGTTATTGGCCCAGTCTCTCAGAACTAATGAGCATGTACATGTTGCCATGTAATTAATTTAATTATTGATTCCAGCAATTATTAGTATTCAAATCCCACCATTGTTTAACCCAATTATTGAATTGCCTGAAGTATCGCACAATGCTTCAAAGAAATTTTAATACTAATATTTCATTATTTTTTGGTAGGTGGACAGAACACCTTTACATATGGCTGCACAGCATGGTCACACACATGTGGTAGAGCTGCTTATTTCCTCTGGAGCCTGTGCCAACAACACAGACATGGTGAGTATTTGACATCACAAGTACAGTTTACTTTCAAGGTTTTCTGAATGAGCACTGCAGCTGTAGTTTTCTTGGAAGTATTTGACAGCAATTCCTGAATTTGTCATCATACAAGTCATGTACCTCAGTCTATATTTAACAAGTACATGCTTAATACACATGTACACATGTTTTTATTAATAGTTAACAATGCTCCAGTGATTTGGTAAACGCTCGTTCACGACTGCTGTTTATTAAATTTCTTTCAATCTATAAACACCGTGACAACTACACATGTAAAATAAAAGATACTGTCAAATAAATTACAACTTAGCTTGCAAAACTAACAAGATATAAATACATCTCACATGCCTCAAAAGTTACAAAAGTGAAAGGAGAAAACTTAAAATAAGTTTACAATAATGGTAAAACGATGTCGTATACAACTTGACTTTATCTAAAACCTTAAGACCTAAATTTACAATCCACAAGCAATGAAACTGAACTTGAACGACTAAAGATAAAAACGCTTCATAAATAAACTAAACTAGCGTAAAAAATAATTACCTTGGTGCTGCCTTGATCACTAGAACAATGTTAACTTAAGAAACTTGTTACTTGAGGTGAATTAATGAATCTTGCGTCAACTGATCTTGCTTACGGAAAAAGTCTCCTTTTATAACGCTTGTTGAGTGGCATGGCGCTATGTGAATGCTTTCGCGACACCACAGAACTTACTAGAAAGATCTAGAAACGTGAGTAGCGTACACGCTTAACAATTAATAGGCATAAAGAGCCTTAAATAATTTAATACATGTTCAAATTAACTTCCAATGACTAAAAAATAGTACTCTCAAGGCTACAGAGTATAGTATGTGTAAGTATTAGTATAGTAAACATAAAACATCTAAAATTAGAAACCCGTTGAAACTTGCGCAACATTGCGCACGTGCAAATTTGTTACAGAAGCGCACGCCTCTTCAAATGTCGTACATTGCACGCGCGCACAACTTAACTGCTGTAGCTACAGTTAATAGACACTGACTCAGAGATGTTCTGTCTTGACCTGACACTAGTTAAACATGACTCCTCTTCACTGGGCCTGTGAACACAACCATGTTGACATTGTCAAGATTCTTCTCAGAGCTGGAGCCAAGATAGATATCAAGAGCAAGGTACATGTAAAGTTTGCTTTGGTATTAACATTTTCTCTTTCAAATGAAAAATGTACACAGTGGCAAGTTTCTTTTTTCGTTTTCACTAGTGACTCTCTAATCAGTAGCACAGAGCAATATGATCTACATAATAGGAGAATCAAATTGATTGAGTCAGAAGCAGGTTATCATATTTTTATTTTGAATCCATCACTTATGGGCTAGTGAAAACTACACGTACACTCAAAATGTTGGTAATACTTACTTCACCAACAATCAAAGCTACTTGCGTGTACTTCAAAACCTTTTGACAACCTTGGAGAAGTCATGTCATTCCATCACAAACTAGAGTTTCTTGGCAAGTTCCTGCAAAAACACACTTTTTAGTGTAGGCTACTCTGTCGAGTTCCAGTAACATAGAAAGGTCAGTCATCCAGAAGTGGAGTATTGACATCAGTGTTTATATGTTTTTTGATATTCAGTTTGGCAAGACACCAGTTGATATTGCAAGAGCTAAGGGCTACTCCGAAGTATTGACAGCATTATCTTCAGATCAGGTCAGTTTTAACTTAAAAATTCCCAAACTGGTTCACCATTCATTCAAGCTGATAGAAATGAAAACATTTTGAACACAGCTAGTGATCAGACTAATAAGCCTTGAACTTTTAACTTACTGGTACATTAATAAAGATGTGTATCTTAAGATGTTCCCAAGTTTGAAAAAATCAGACATTCACAGATTTGTAGTTATAGTACCAATTGTTAAATGACCAAACCCTCAATGGGGCTTGTCAGGGACAAAAGAAACAAATTGTAACACAAATAAAACTGTTGGAGCGATCTGTGCCAAAAATTCTAAATAAGCAGTTTAACACAAATCTAAAAATGTTAAAACTGAATTTTCGACCACCTTCTGTGCACAGTCTTCAGAGAAATGTGCTCTGCAAGAGTCATGGAATGCTAATATGGAGCTGTATAATATAAGATGTCATTGTTTGTTATCGCTTCCGTTCTGCATAAACCCTTGGAAAGGGTGCTCTTTCATTAACAGAGTTCTCGTCCAGGAATAAATGTTATACATGTAATGACTCTATAGAAAGCCTTTTGTCCTTTTTTCCCTTGCCTGATTTCAAAATGCTCAGACCATGAGGATGTATGTTGTGGCCAGTGGTTTGGCATGCTCTTTTACCGTGGAGCTGACATTCTTATTCTTTACAGGCTTTTGCCTCGGAATGAATGGAAATGTACATGTATGCTCCAGGGTAAAACTTCATGTTTCAAACTCCTGTTTTTAGAACTTAAATGAAACAGATGAAAAAATGTAAGGAACATACATCTGTGACATGACTGAAAATCTCAAATGACCCAAGGTAGACCAGTTGACTACTGTATTTACAAGGATAGCCAAGAAGTTGAACTTTGGACTACCATCAACTAGTTTTTAGAGTTACTGGTAGTAATTTGAACCCCTGATCTCAGGGTTTCAAATGCAGCACCTTAACCACTCAACTATTGCTCAGAAGAGACTGTCAGTCATTGTTCAAAACAGTAATTAAAACTAACTGTTACATAGTAAGAGATATATTAGGCATGTAATCTCATACACTTTAGCCTAATTTTAATTTTATGTTCCTGTTTTCTTTCACATTGCGGTGATCAGATGTATTTGATTTTACAACGTTATGGTGTATACAGTAGTGTAATAAATTGCTAGTCCAGAACTGATGCTTTTGGCTTTAAGTTTAGTGCTTCATAGACAACTTATAACAACTGAAATCTTATCTCCATTGTTTTTGGTTTGGAGTTCTGAAAGTTCAGTGTCATCTACTCAGCTAATCATTCTCAACCTACTTCAAATTTTGGGAGAACCCTGCACATGCCAGAGCTAAACAGTGAAACTGTTCAGTATAAGAAGGAAAGTGGAAAATAATGTCGTTACCCAAAGTGGGTAGATTTTGCAGCTGAATTACCTTTCTGCTTGAATGTTGTACTTGTTTAACGCAGAGAGAAGGTGAAATTTAAACACTTTTTGTCCTTCTTGTATACTGTAGATGCATGTAATGTAGAGCCCGCTGATTTATGTGGCCTGTAGTAGTCATTATAAAGTTTGTTTTCTCTTTAATAAGAATCAAGATTTAACTCTACCAAAGACTCCAAAGAGACAAGGTACCTGTAGAACAATTTTACAAAAATTAACATTATGATTGCTTATACCTTTGGTCCTTCTCTTATCCCTTGTACTCCTCCATGTAGTGTATGACACCTACATTCCCCTCCACCTGTCCTGAATATGGTCCTGGTATTATACAATATGCTTAGTATTAATAAGTAATTCCATAAAAGAGGAGTGTTAAACTCATAACTACCCTAGGTGCATTAAATATTGCAGTAGTGTCCATTTCAGCAACCACCATTGCCATGCATTAAGTGCCTCCCTGGATATCAGTACCCTGAACTAACACTGTTAGTCGTCATGTCTTCAAATACTAGGCTTTCATAAAGGGCTGGGCACCTGAGAAAAATTGACCCACTGTGAGGCTGATTTTTCTTGCCTGGTTTGATTATTATGACTTTCTTATAAACAAGTTGAGATCAAAAAGCTTTTTCCTGTCTGTGAGAAACAATAATTAGGCAATTGTTGCCCTCCTGTTTAAAAGTTTTTTTATTAATATGAAACTCCTGTCACTACTGTCAATACCTACTGCATGGTAGTGAACCAGGTTAGACCTCTTGTCAGGAACACGCTCTTTGTAAATACTATCAAGATTCTGGTGAGTTATGTATTATTGTTATTATTAATTTTTTCAATAGCTGATCGTAACAACCTTTCATTGAACTCAATGAAGAAAAGACAAAGAACTAAAAAGTTTCCCATGACAGCTGGGTCATGGACTGGCCCAGAAGGCCCTACAGGTAGGAACTGTACTGTCTCCTCTGGAGTTGCTTTGTGCCTATGTGTATTAACAATACTCTGCTACATTGACAGGTTATAAATTAAGCCAAACCTGATGGCCTTGGCCTTGTATTTTATTGTGTGCAAAGAAGTTCTGTCATTGAGTGCTGCTAAGCATCACATACTGCTATTTCTTAGTTCGAATGGGATACTAGTTTGCTTATTTTTCCTTGCATGTGACAAATTTGCCAGCTGTTGTGTTTAGTCCTATCTATTTCAAAATTCTTCATTCTAAATGGCTCTTCATAAGTTTATTTGTAATGCAATCGGCGCATGATCACATAGGTATCCAATTACAGATATTCATTGAATTAAAACTTGGAGACCTACACCATTCATGCAATTAATTGAACCTGGATGTTTCTCTACCATTTCTCCATTGGTACTTACTTTTTCAATCAAAAAATGTTCTTCAACCTTTCTTGATCTTGAAGTTTGTTTTTGATATGATTGGTCAGTAATTTGGCCTCCCATGTTACAATGGAGAGAGTAATCTTGCTTACAAATTTCATGTCTAATTTTGCAATTGTTTGCCTAATTACTCCCTGAGTTATACTCCACTTAGGTCCAATAGTGCTATAACTACAAATCAGTGTTAAGACTTGATCGCCAAAATGTAATATTTATTTAAGGCTTATTTATCACAGAAAATGGAAAGTCACGCAGAAAGGCAACTACACCAGGAACATCCCCAAAGTCTGCAGTGGGTGGAGGAAGAAGAGTGTCAGCGCCTCCGCAGTTTCCTAATGCAGGTACTAAGAAAATACAGTTTGGAGTTAATGGAGCACTTGTCATACATTGTACCTTTGCAGACAGTGACCTACTGATACTGCAGAAATGTGCACTAGGATTCCATGTGCTCTTGGACCAAAATGCCTTATTATTGAAAACATATTCTTGAGTGTTATAGTTCAATGCTTCATCAAGAGGACAATTCTAGTTAAAGTGGCCATCACTTCCATTGCACAATGCCAATAAATAAGCTAATCCTATTGTTCATGATTGGCGTGCTCAGACAATAATATTGTCCCTGGATCCTCTCTTCTCTATGAGACCACAGGGTTGGGTAACAGAGCAACAGCCTGAACTGGACTAATGTTTTATCGATGTGATGGGAGCCCATTTTCTCTTGGCTTGGTTGTCAGGATTTGCCAGCCATTGGAGCAGTTTTCATCTAGACAACATCCAAACTCCTTTTTGAGGGGCAGTTTGGAAACATTTGATTATCAAACTGCAGTTAATGCACATAAATATGTTGTATACATGTTCATGTAGCCTACTAATACTGGGAAACTATTTTAAAAAGACATAATTTACAATAACCATCTCCCAACTCTGCAGGGGACAAAGTAAGCGGATAATGAGAATAATACAAAATGTAACTTATAAATGTACATTTTGCAAGTGACTATGCAGGCTTGTGTACATGTACTAGTTACATTTTGTTCACTTCTTTTTTTGAATACAGTGAATTGAGATTTGATTGTTCTTTATGTTTGCCAGGTTCACCATCCCTGCGCAGTCCAACTGAGAACTCTATTGCCTCCCTTGTGTCTGCAGCAGCCATAGTAAAAGCCAAATCTGAAAGTGAAGGAGAGTGTCAGGTGTCAACTGGTAAGCAGGGCAGTTCATGCTGCTATAGATGCAAGTTGTTTGACGTGTTTTAAAGCAATCCTAGTGTATGTCATTATAGCTTGGGTCTAAGAACTGTCTCCCTCTCCTTTTGTATCAAAGAATGTAAAATTTTGTATGAATTTGGTACTGTACAATAGTTTCACTGCGTTTTATACCTTCTTTGTTTTCTTTATTTTTTCTGTAGTTTTGTCTGATGGCAAAAGCACTTCAAGTACTACCAAACCCCAAGATTCCAGTGTCCTTGATACACTGGCAACTCTGGCTACTGCTACCTTAAGCCACAGTACTTCTGCAACGTCCACGACACCTCCACAGCAAGTTACAGCCATGGCTGGCAGACCTATCGGTATTGCACCACTCACCCTCCCACCAACGACACCCACCTTCACCACTCCGCTGACTCCTTCAAGTCTTTTTCCCATGCCATCGCCACTAGCCGCACTCTCTGCCCTGTCTTCATTATCATCACCAGCTCAAACCTCACCCCTGCCACTGTCATTCTCAATGCCAGTGATGACGCCTCAGCAAGTGGCTACAACGCAGCTGATGCCTCTGGTGCAAACTAGTGCACCGTTCTTCTCCAATGCAGCTGGTGTGTCGATACAACAAGCACCATCTCCAGTAACAACTGCGGGGGAAGTACATGTGCCTATATCAACAAGTGCAGCGAGCTCAGGTGTTACTATTGCTGGAGCAGATTCAGGTGCAGTGAAAAGTGGAACCTTTGGCACTCCAAGCTCGCACACTCTTAACACAGCTGCCCAAACAATGCTTCCACAGACCATCATGGCTCCTTTCCAGCTGCCAAGTGGATCAGGTCAGTCGCAACTCCAGACACAGCTTGCATTGAGTCAGATGCTTGCTCCGATACAAAGCATGCAACCTTCAGTTGTGCTTGAGCTAAATGCAACAACAACCAAAGATGGAATAGGTGAGAAAGATTATAAAGCTCACTGACCTCTTACCCCTCCTTATAATGCCAATTCATAAGGAAGGTATTTGCATACGTTATCAATTGTACTACATAAACACCAGGCAGCAAATATGCATGCTGAACAAAAAACAAAAAAGAAGCCTTGCTAGGAGTATTTCTACTACCCCTGGACGTGATGCCGGTCCACCGCAGGTCATTCCCGCCCGTTAATATTCTTGGGTGGAGAGGGGCACTGTGAGAGTTAAGTGTTTTGCCTAAGAACACAACACAGTGTCTCCGGTCAGGGCTCGAACCGGACCGCTCACTCTGGGGACGAGCGCACTAACCATGAGGCCACCGCGCCACCCACAACTCCAACTGCATGCATAATTTACTAATAACACTACTGAATGTGAGGACTTCCAAGGTTGTGCTCTAAAAGCGCTCGGCTGCGACTGGCCACTAACTTTTGTCTTGTGGCAACTGGAAAAACTTACTTTTTTTCATTTTATAAGTGCTGAGCACCCAGGATTTCATGGTTAGGAACTTTTGGGCTCCTTGGAAACTACACAAGAGAACTTTGCAATTGACACGGTGCACATTTTTCTAAATGCTTATTGTTTGTTACTTACCTAATATGTACCTTCAGCCCTAGTAATTTGAAACAGTGATTAGCCATTTTATAGTTATTATCAAAACCTGCCTTGTTAATCGATTTACATCTGTCATGTCAATGATTCAAAAATTATTTGATTTCTTCCTTGTAGCTCACGTAAAAGTAGACCAGAATCAAGCAGCGGAGTTGTTGAAAAGCCAAAACCAATCACAGGTGTGTAATGACTGAAATGCATTATTTAAACTATACGAATAAATCTATGGTACAATTATTGCACCACAGATTTACTGAAACAATATCAGTCATGTTGATATACAAATTTCGATGTGAACATGTGTAAGTAGGTTGTGTGGTGAGAGGGCCCTCTCTCCGTTAATGAGGCGCGGATTTGTTTTTCGCGAACCCGGCGTCATATCATTTGTTCTCGTTCTTGCTCCGAGCGTTTTCACTGGGTTCTCAATTTTTCTCTTCCTACAAAAGACAACTGTTGTTAATTCATATTCAATCTGGATACAGTGGAAAATGATCCACTTTGTGCTGCTAAACCCTGTATGTTTTTATTTATTTTATTGTTCATTTTCACACCCGTTCAGGAAGTGGCACACACCCAGATTCAGCAAGATGGAAGTGAAGCAAAACAAGATGAGATCAATGGACAGAATATTCCAGGAACACAAGAGCTATTTATAACGCTTCAGGTTCCAGCAGGTTTGCAGCACGTTCAGCCTCAGCTCTTGACAGATCCAAGCTTTGCACTTCAACAGGTACAACTTGTTCAACAAGTGGCTGCACAGGAATCCCAACAGGTACATTGTTCAGACCTCAAGTGGTCAGCGTGTGAGGCCTTTTCTCGTGCAGATTGTTGCGCGAAAGTCAAGCTAAAATTAGAAAATTAGCTGCATCGAAGCACTTTTTACTGCTCCCTTCACTATCCACGCCGAGAAAAATGAAGATCTACTTGGATTTCACTTACCGAGACCATAAGGCAAAACAATTTTGTAACTTCGCTAGTGGGGAGCGCTTAAGTGTACATTGAGCCTGATTTTGGAACCCCTTTGTTTTAACTTAATTACTGGCTTGGTGCACAGATTAAAGCAGCAGCTTAAAGGCGTTTTCCCCTGATGATAATCAAAGTTGTTTGCAGCGAGTCCTTATGGGGTATTATGGGGTGGGGTTTGGTATCAATTTTGTTATTGCAATTTCCTTTAGTCTGGTCAGCTTCTGCTAATCAACTGTCTGTTGTGCAATTTAATCATATTGCGAGGTTTATAATTTTGTTTCTTGTTTGAGCACAGCAGACATCTTCAGCGGCTCAGCCACAACAGAACCCAGTCACCATAGTTCAGCAACACGATACTAGTGCGCAGACTACGCAGGAGCAAGCGGCTGGCTCAACTACACCGCAGGCTCCGATTGTTCAGTTGCAGCTTCCTCAGGAACAGCTGAATTTGGCGCATTTGATCCAAAACGTCGGTCATGGAGCGTTACCACTGACATTTTCTACTCTTACTCCACAACAGATACAGCTCTTAGCGAGTAAGTAAACATTCTGACTACACAATCAATGTGAATAGTTTCTTTAGGATGCGTTAGTCAGTCGTCTGGTGCAGCAGCATGAGACCCTGAGGAAAGGGTACAAAATCAATAACGCAGAACATTTTACAATTATAAATACAAGTCGTTAAAACAAAAGCCTACTGAATAAAAAGTGCACTTGAGCACGAAGACTAACCTAGAAAGTAGAATGACCGAAATCTCTCGCCAAGAGTCTTAATAGTCCCTAAACGTCCCACGACACCCTTCGTGCATTCAGAATATAATTTTTTCTTCCGTTCTTCCTGTGCCGTCTGAATGACCGGCAAAAAGAAAGTCAGAACTTATGTGGTAAATGTTTAAGCTGTTACTATAAAAACGTTCTCGGTTAAAACAGTTTTTTTTTTCAGCTGCTTTTTATATTAATACTTAACATGGACGTTGTATTTACTTTAGACACTCAGCTACAGATTGGAAACCAAATGCCTCCACTTAGTCAGAACTCACAACAGCAGCGACAACAACAACAGCAACAACAACAACAGCAAGCCACAGGATCACAACAACAGCAACAACAGCATCAAAACATCACTCAACAATTACTGGCTCAGTCAGTGCCACAAAGGACGTTGTTACCCCAGAATTACGTGGCTCAGCTCGGCCAGGTGACAAGTCATAACATTATAGCTGTTAGTTTTACGATGTTCGGTTACCTAGCCCTTGCTCTCACAGAAATTTTCGACTCATATGAACCGGCGAGCTGTTGTACTGTAAGGTATATTTTGTGCACTGCGATAGCCACTGCAATCGTTGCGTAACACTTTGTAGTATGACGCCACGTAGCTCACAGCGACTCGCTTTGTTCTATGGAACCTTAAACCTGCGATTTTGCCTTTGTAGCAAGAGGACTGAAACGTTATTGTGACGTGAAGAACACTCATTCATGTCGTCTCATGTAGTGTTTACCGGGGGGGGGGGGGGGGTGGTTTTTACTTTTGCTCTTCAAGGGG
>OMLO01003641.1_pt1 | contig 12719 bp, 11 predicted proteins | sample 1674811 | NCBI WGS metagenome assembly OMLO01 (sample SAMN06265003, study PRJEB25207) | coral metagenome | isolation source: Coral host | place: Mexico:La Bocana,Puerto Morelos, Mexico | collected 2008-11-13
TAATCCGTGCCGGAGTTCTGGTCAAAATTGGGTGACGGCAATACCCAGAAAGTTCACTCATGCCCGTAACATTCAAACTTTCCAAATAAAAAAAAACATAGGTCCGCAATAGGGGCAAAAAGATATTCGTGAGCACTATCACGTTTGCGTACAAAAGTTATTTTAGACTAATGTGGGAAACCTAATTGTCTATATCGTGTGCTAACAAAATTAAAAAAGGCATATTCGTGGTTTTGCGTTGGAACTAGCTTGAAATGGATACTCATGAGAAGAAATATCATTTAAAACAGATTAATTTCATTTGCATTTTAAAATACTCCCCGAAGTAGCCTCAGTTGCAAGGTAGTTCCACTCCAATACCGAGAACGCGAATATGACGTAATATAACGTACTGACAACGATTTAAATTTCAGTCCCCGCCGTAGATCCATTAGTTTTGGACCCACTCAATTACACGGAGCTAAATAACGTTTTCCAAAAGTACAAAAGTTACATTTGTGCAGAAGCGGTCGTTGACAAATTAAAAAAATCTGTACAATAAATGTCACAAATACTTGTGAAAAAAAGTTTGTGGCAAGTCTGACACGGCGTTTCGTCTCGGCCAAGATACTCTTGAGAGACCTTACAGAATCTTACAGTATCGCGCTCAAAGTCCCGTTCGCGAATTCATGTTAGCAGTCTGGCCCTCTATCGGAGAATGATCCTCAACCGCACGTTCACTAGATAATTTATAATATAAATGTGACAAATACGTGTAAAAATAATAATAAAATAATACAAATAAAAATGCTAGCCAAATTCGGTTCACTAGGAAATGTCTACATTGCTGCATTGTAAATTCTCACGACAACAGATGCCATAGGTCGTAATAAATCATTGCCAGAAAAATTACAATTGAAATTGATCCAACGCCGTTAGCTGAAACCGGAACTGAAGGTCAAACAAGGGTTAACCTCAGTACCATAACATGCATCCGGGCATACACCGTGTTTTTGTCTAGCTTTTATATTCAAGGTGCAAGTCTCACTTTCTATAAATCAAATCGCCCGCGGGCAATTCCAGAAGCCTCGGAGAACTGAATTATGGAGAAAACAAAGACTCGTCCTGTCTCGAGCACGGTGGTGTTTTCATCGATATTCTTGTCTGTTATTTGCCTTTCGGGATTGATTCACGTCGAGATGGAACTTCACGTTCATCGACAAATGCTTCAAGTCTTGAATCAGCAAAGAGAAGAAAAACTCGAGCTACGAAACACAGCACCCGAAGACAAAGAATCTGTGAGGAAAATGTCACACAGCGAGTATAACAAAGGTTAGTACCAAGGTCATTGAAAAAACAGTTTGCCATGAAGAAGCTACAGAAGCTGAAACATGATTCCTACCCAATCGACATCTAATGTCCTTTCAGAACGCATGCACGGTAATTAAATTCAAGTTTGTAAGAAATAACGGATTATCGTAGAAGGCTTGTGTTCATTCCGTTAGAGCTAGTGCTTCTGCAAGTATTTTAATGCCAGGAAATCATTAAAACAGTGAATGTATTTCAAGAAATCTTTGCTCGATATGTGAAAGCAAGCCAGAAGATAGAAGACTGTCAAGAGCGAAGCGGACTTGTATAGGAAATCGATCTGTTCGATAAACAATAAGGGATTAATTGTACGTGTGAACAGATCGCACTTTTTTAGTAATTTCCAAGAGCGGCTGCCGCAGCCACGAGCGGAAATTAAGAAAAGTCCGATCTGTTCACAAGTACATTTAATCCCTTATTGTTTCGAGAAAAATAAGTTTTGAATAATACGGCAACCGTAAATATAAGCTGACATCTTTTCGTTATAGAGGGTTGCTAAAATGAAGCCACGCTTTGATTGAATACTTAAGCTTTTTGCGCCAAAGTTCTCCTTGAAATAATTTCTTTCTTTCGCAAGCGAGCCACAACGACGAGTATGTCCCAAGTTTGCAACATTTTATTGACATGAAAGATGTCAAAACTCTGAACGCATAAGCGAGTTTTTGATAAATGATCTACAGGAAATGAAGTGCACGTCTTTCTGGTGTTTTTGTTTACGCTGCTTCTTCATAAGAAGCTTTTTGTTAGTATGAGGCGGGAAACCTGGAAGTTTTATCCGACTTCATTTCTCAAATGAGATCAATACAATTAAAATTTAATTATTCACCGGCAGCTACCGATACAATTTGGGATAAATTGATGCGCTTCCAACCAATCAGAAGCGGTAGCAGTATTAAATTGTTCCTGGGTGCATCCCAGGATCGGATAGCCTGCGAACAGTCTCCCAGCGAGGGCGGAAAAAAAATTTGGCGATCGAAAGCGTGATTCTGTGAGCGAGTGGGAGGAAGCGAGTGGGACGTGCACTCCCTCGTCACCAGACCGCTCTCGGCTCGTCACGCTCACCCTTGACTACACTCCACTAGCTCGCTCTAAAAGGGAGCCTGTTCGCGGGCTAAGGATCAGACTGCCGGGCATTTTAATTACCTTTTTGAGCGACTGTCAAAATCAGCATCATTAAAGCATTTCTGTGAAGAAAAGCAAAGGTCTAGTTTGTTAATTTACTATAGATGGAATTTAATTTATGAATACCTGGGAAAGATTTCTATCGATTGTCCGAGGTAATCACCTTTAGATTCCCTGTCAGTTTTAAAAGCTTAATTTTGTGTTTGACGTAGCTCAAATTAAATTGCAGTGCTTGATAGAGGTGAGATTCTCGATTAATCATCAGCGTCTTGCATACATGCAGGTACATACATATATCAAAGTTTACGAAGGGTTCGGTGATGCAGTTCTCTCTTTTTCTAGCCCTGGCCAAAGGGGCTCGAAAGTATTCGCAAGTAGCGGCAAGTCTAAACTTGCGCAGAGTTTGGGTGGTCATACTATGGCAAGCCGATTGTAGCAATATTCAGTAAATTGATATATATTCAATTCAATATTTATATGTATGTAATTTTTTTATGTTTGCAATTTAATTTTTATATGTATGGAATATTTTTTAAATCCATTTAATTTAACATGTCTAAATTTATTGAATTTAATCGCTCTATATATTCATTTAACTTAACCTGTTTATATTCATTTAATTCAGTCCGTCAAAATATTCATTTAATCTCGGGGATTTGGTCAACCCATGGGATCAAAGTGAGCGCACTAAATGAGTCATCGTAACTCGCCACAAGTGCGCTCAAGGCCTGGAAAACAGAGTCGCAAGTAGACCAAAGTTTTCAACTTGCGTCGACCTGCGAGTCCGTTTGGCCAGAGCTTTGGTCCTTCTGCTCCCTGTAGACTTAAGATAACTAAAACTCCGAAACACTAAGTGGCTTTTTTCGACTGACTGAAACGTGAAACTAACTAAGTAAAATGTTCGTGCTGTGTTTGTTGCAGAGTTGCACGCAATTTACAAACGCAATGAGGAAACAAACAGCAGCAACACCATCGATCTTGACGTCATCAGAAGAGAAGTGCGACTCGCTATGAGAAGCCAGACTTGCATAGTTCAGTGCTCCAAAAAAATCAGGGGAAGACGAGGAAGGCCTGGTCCTAGAGGCTTTGCAGGTAAACACGGACCACCCGGGTCCCCGGGACGCAAGGGAATTAAAGGAAATCAAGGACCCCAGGGAATTCAGGGACCTCCAGGAGCTCAAGGCCCCCAGGGACCTAAGGGCGATCCAGGCAAATCTATCTCAGCCCCTTCGTTTGTGACATCTCCGATGTCATTGGTGGTAAACGAATCCGGTACAGCCTCGTTTCAGTGTGAAGCTGAAGGAAACCCAGAGCCTAAAGTCACGTGGCTGAAACAGAATTCGGGTCTTCCCGCGGATAAACGAGTTGTGTCGTCACGTGGTGGGCTGATTATAACTGATGTGACATCACAGGATGACGGAATGTACACTTGTGTAGCAAGAAATATCCTTGGAGCAGTAAAGTCACTGGCCACATTATCTGTTCAAGGTGATAAACTTTACATTCACCAAGCATATTATTATTTCATTTCACTGTTTCGCCTTCACTCTGCGTATTACTCCGTTAAATTGTTATAATTTTCTCTTTTAGTCTACTTTAATGCATGGAAATTCTGGGTTTTTTTTTTGCTTAATTATCTAGTTGGTGCCCTGATTTCTCGGAAGCCCTCGTCTGCCATCGCTGAAGAAGGACAGAACGTGAGCCTGGTCTGCCAAGCTACTGGTCAGCCGACTCCAACGGTCACGTGGAGTAAAGCTTTTAGTCAATTGCCAAAAGAGAAAACTACAGTTGTTGATGGAGATCTGACCATATTTAATATTACAAAAGCAGATGGTGGGGCTTATGCTTGCATGACAAAGAATATCCTTGCAAAGGACTCCGCAGTCGCACTAGTGACAGTGATTGACAAACTCAAATTTACCATAAACCCTCCTACAAAAATTTCTGCATTAGCCTTCCGACAACTAACATTACATTGCAAAGCCCAAGGTTCAATAGACATCCTCTGGAAAAGAGTGGGTCAAAATCTCCCCCAAAATCATTTTATCTTACCAAACGGAACTTTGCTTCTTCGGAGCGTTTCTTCAAGTGATGCTGGGGCTTACACCTGTGTAGCAAAAAACTTTCGACGTTCTATCGAGGTAACATCTGTTCTTGAAGTTCTATTGCCCACGTCTTGTAGCAGTCTAAAATCTAGCAGGAGTGAGACTTCTTCTGGTAAGTACATGATTGACCCTGATGGCGAAGGCGGCGTGACTCCCTTCAGTGTCTACTGTGACATGGGTGACAAGGTCGGAGTTGGCGTGACAGTTATCAGTCACGACAGCGAAAGCAGAACCCATGTTGGTCCTAATGGATGCAGTGGTCGAGGATGTTACCGTAAAGATGTGCGATACGCTGGAGTCAGCACCGCTCAGTTAGCAGCACTCACTCGAGTCTCACAGAACTGTGAACAGTTTATCAAGTTTGAGTGCAGTTCTAGCGTAGGATTCCTTGAGTTAAGTTATGCTTGGTGGGTGTCACGTGATGGAACACGGATGAACTACTGGGGAGGAGCTACAGGCCATGACAAGATGTGCGCATGCGGAGTAACAAATTCATGTGCTAGGGCGGGTAGGAAATGTAATTGTCCTAGTAGTGGTTGGACTGAGGACAGCGGTCTGTTGACAGACAAGTCTGCTCTGCCTGTGACTCAAATCAGACTGGGAGATTTGAATAGTTCAAGCGAAGAAGGATATTATACATTAGGAAAACTCAAGTGCTATGGTCAAGCGTGAAGTTAAATGACTTGACATTGCAGTTGCTTTACGAAGCCAACAGAATTCTGAACTACTGATACTCCTGGGTTCAAACCATTTACTAAGAATTCTCCAAGTATGACTACAAAAACTCATTGGATTGCCTGAAGTTCATTTATTCCTTAGTTATTAATTAATTTAGTTACTGACAAAGATAAGACGTAATCTCAGAAGTGACTAATTCATGAACCAGCATTTATTCGGTTTTTTTTTTACACGTAATGAAGTTAAATAATATAGTTCCAATATTTGAGACCATAAAATAACGATAGAAAAGAGCTACAATTAATCGTAACCATTCAATAAATGAAGCAAAGAGTACCTCTTCCAGACCTGTATTTTGATTCGTTCTCTTCTCCCGTAGCTTCTATTGTTTTCGGTGGCATGGCTATTGTGTCGTTATTTCTTCTATTGATTTTTAGATCCTGTCTGGAAAGGTACAGGCTTGCTCTAAGAAAGACGATTGATATATAAATTAGATCTGCGAGGTTATTCATTCCCGCGGCTTTATTAGAAAAAGTTTTTCACCCAAATTTATAGAGCTTTGTATGGAGAAGCCACGTCGATGTGCTCATCCCGAGATGGGCACCAACACGGCGGCCGTAAAGGTCATTGAGTTCTGCCATCAAAAGGAAATTTTATTGCTCTAGAGCTACGAAACATCGAAATTAATACTTCTCTAGAGCAAGAACTGTTTAGTTAACAAATCAACTTTTAAACTTCTAGATCTCGAGAGCCTTATAGGGCTTCCATTGTTATGTCACGCAACGCAAAAACTTGAAATTAAACGTACGGTATTACTTATAGGGACCTTAAGATACGCTTCAGTTTAGTTGTTAGTTCTATTCCTAACAGATACTTCAGAAGATGAATATGTTGAAACATACGAAACGTCAAGTAAATGAACTTTGTTTTCCAATAAGTGTTTTGATGCCATGTTTATCGCCGCAGTTTGCGTTTTATTTCTATATCTAGAGATTTTTACCACGAGACGGAGATAAAAATGTAAAATGTAAAAAAATTCTCTTCCTGTTTTTTTTTTTCACTTCCAAAACAACAATTCATTTGTCACTCAGTCCCCACACGTGGCACACACAAAAACAAACCTAAGCGTCCATGATACTGATGGAACAATACAAGCGTTAACAAAAGGCAGAAAAACTGAATTAAAATTAAAAAGAGGGGATACTACGAGTATTTACGGATCGTTCTCTCTTACTGTTTGTTACTGTATTAGTTTTTATGTACCCGTGTGTTACACGTTACTCGTTTTATTCCTCTGTTACTCGTTTTTACTTGAATGTCACTCGTATGTATTCGGATGTTACTCGTATGTACTCATATGTATCCGTATGTCACTCGCATGTACTCGTGTGGCGAGTGACGAAGTTGAAATGTTTCTAGTTCCGTCAAGAAACAAAACACTCTTTGGAAAAACGCGGCGGTAGAATAGCATAATCTTTTATTGGAAGTAGTCAAAAATCTGAACAGTGAGAAGGAAATAACCATTATCACAACAGGTCAACTGCACATATTTTTGAAACTTTCGAAATTAATTGAAGAGGTAGAGAGATATTGAAGAGGTCAAGTGATAACCGCTGAAGATCAAGGCCTCCGAGCTGAAAATTTGCTAATTTCAAGTACAGTTCGCGGAGACAAGCGACAGCCGGAAGTACGTCTGTTTTCGCAGGCTATCTTCCAGGTCGCCAGAACTGCAGAAGAATTTAGATATCTAATCACGTAACCAATCAGAAAGGCGGGCTTAGGGCCGCTATTGTTTTACGAGACGACTCGTGAAGTAATTGTATCAGGCGTTCTTTTTCTCATTCCCCCTGCTGTGAAAAAACCGCCTGAGCCGGTAGGATACGGCTATATACATTCCTGCAAAAATTTATAAAAAAAAGCTTGATGTGGTACTTCTATTTAATTCTTTCAGTCCTTCTGCTCACTGTAGCAGACATTCTTTGGTAAAGAAAACTCTAAAGTACGAAGTTATTTTATAATTGATTGAGTGAGACACGAACTAAGTGAAATTAATTACAATAAAATGTCCCTGTTGTGTTCGTTGCAGAGCTGCACACTCGTTACAAACGGCACATAGAAATTGGAAACAAGAAATCAAACGGCAGCGAAACCATCGATCGCGATGACATAAAAAATCTAGTGCAACTTGCTCTGAGTGACCATGCATGTACAGTTCATTTTCCCAAAAGCGTCAGGCGAAGACGGGGCAGGCCAAGTCCCAGAGGCTCTCCAGGAAAATACTGACCACCCGGACCCCAGGGAATTAAAGGAAATCATGGACCCTAGGGTATTCAGGGACCTCCTGGCCCCAAAGGCCCCAAGGGAGCTAAGGGCAATCCAGGCAAATCGCTTCAATTGTGACACCTCCGATGTCCACAGTGGTAAACGAATCCGGTACAGCCTCGTTTCAGTGTGAAGCTGAAGGAATCCCAGAACCTAAAGTCACGTGGTTGAATCAGAATTTCAGTCTTTCCGTACAGGTCTGATGATTACTGATGTGGCGTAACAAGATGAAGACATATGTATGGCAAGAAATATTCTTGGAGAAGCAACCTGCAATAAAAGTCCTGATCTGCTGGCCGTTTTGATCACCTAAAAGAGAAATCAAAGAAAGCTGTTAATAAACAATAAAACTGCAATCCACATTTTCTAAGCGTATAGGAAATTAGGAAGCGAGATTTTCGATAATTACAAACAGAGAGCAAGCATAAACACTAAAATACTAAACTACAAAGGATATCGATACGAACACAAATTTTCAATACGTGCAAACAAACAAAGTGCAGCATCTCAAAACAAGCTAGAAAGGGATAAAAACTTACCTTGAAGATTGAAAGCAAGGCAAATAAAATTGAACTCTCCCAATACTTATAAAGAGTGCCCAAAAGTGAAGACACGTGACAAAGAAAGGCGCAAGGGCCGATTACACAATAATCAACCCAATCTTTTAGTGCCCAGTCATCTTACTAAAATTCCTTTGGATCACGCGACTTCGGACAAACTTTTAGCTGCCAACTTGATGTGAGCTTCACCCACGCAATGAAACATTTAATATCAGAAAAATTAAAATTGAAACTGGTCCAATGCCGTAAGCTGAAACCGGAACTGAAGGTCAAACAAGGGTTAGCCCAGTGCCATATCATCTATAGTGTTCTTGTCTAGCTTTGTTCTACAAGGCGCAAGTCTCGCTTTTACTAAAACTGGGTAATTTTGGAAGCTTTGAAGAACGGAGCTATGGAGAAAACAAATACTCGTCCAGTCTCGAGCACGGTGGTGTTTTCTTCGATATTTCTGTCTGTTATTTGTCTTTCGGGGTTGATTCACGTTGAGATCGAACTTCGCGTTCATCGACAAATGCTTCAAGTTTTAAATCAAGAAAGAGAAGAAAGACTCGAGCTGCGAAGCACAGCAAACGAAGACAAAGAATCTCTGATGAAAACGTCACACAGCGAGTCTAACAAAGGTGAGATCATTTAGAAAATAGTTAGCCGAGGAAATGTGTTTGTTTTTAAGAACTTGGAAGTTACAGACAATGAACCCTGAAACCTGGTTCGTACCGAATCGACATTTGTTGTCTTTTCATTAACGCCTGCAAGGTAAATGTAAAGTTTACTCCTGGGTAAGAAATAACGTTGTTAAAAAAATTGCAGAAGCTGGAAATATACGTCGACCAAAAGATATAAACTAAATCAATAAATCGTGTAACTTTAAACTCAACATTACGAGACCCCATGTCATGCTGTCTGAGGTCTTATCTTGTACGGCTTGTTTTCATTATGTTATAGTGTTTCTTCAAGTATTTCAGTGCGAGAAAATCATAAAAAGTGGTGGATGTATTTTAAAAGTAGTTTTGATGTGAGCCTGCAGAAGACTATCAAGACTGAGAGAAACGAGAGAAAAGCGGATTTACGATGACGTTTTCCCTGCGTCCCGCGGAAACGGACTGTCTGGAGCGTTTTCAATGACCTTTTTGAGCGACTGTGAAAATCAACATCGTCAAAGCATTTCCGTGAAGAAGAAAAGCAAAGGCTTAGTTTGTTAGCGTACTATATATGGAACTGAAGTTATGACTGGGAAAGATTTCTATCGATCGCAGGAGGTAATCACTCTTAGGAATGTCAGCCGTTTCGCACGGGTCGATTTGCCTAAATCCAAGACGTTTCGCTTACGCCTGCCTCCCGGGGGGGGGGGGGTACTCCCTTATTTGGGCTATATAGGTTTGTGGGGCCCCAAAGGGCATGGTTTTTCAGCCCTTTTGGTCATAAATTGGGTATCAATTTTGGCCATTTTGCCGCCATTTTGGTCATAAATAGGGTATCGATTTTTGCACTCTAGTCTTCAATTCGTTTTTTATTTTAGAAGAAGCGACTTCTTCATTGCGCCCCCTTCTCCCATCCGCACTTTGCCTTCCTCTACCGCGTTAAACACCTGCCACGCATGCTAGATAAAGCCAGCAACAAAAGCTCTTCCCCTAATGATGTAAGAGTCAGATCATAAATAGGGTATCAAATTTTTGGTCAGGTCATAAATAGGGTAGGGAAAATCACAGATTTTGGTCATAAATAGGGTACGGGTTTTGGGAAGCGGGCTGCAAACCCCTACAAAATTTTCCTGGGAGTACCCCCCCCCCCGGGGGAATTGGTTTGAAAAATCTGGGGTAAAATTACAGTGTTCAAATGAGGGAAGGGAAATGACTTTCAGTGGTTCAAGTTATCATGAGGTTCAAATTATCAAGGTTTTTTTAAATCGGGAACATGCATTTTAGCTAATCACAACACACAGGCTGATTACTAAAGCATCAGAGAAATGCAAAAACCAGATAGGTGTCCAGTTGAGGAAGATTCTCTGGCCTGATGCAAGTCTATTTTCTGCAGGGGGATGGGACCGCGTTTATCTTCAAAGACAATGATTCTGTTTTCACGTTCTCCATGCACTGCGAGAAAAACTTTCCGCTTAGGAAACAACACAGCGATTTGGATGTTGGTTTGGATTGTGGTTTGAATGACGAGCAGTATCTGAATACAGTAAAGGAGTATCTGCCTTGGCTTCTTGATTCATTCAGGCCTGATCTTATCTTGTATGATGCTGGAGTGGATCCACATCAAGATGACGCGCTTGGTAGACTGTGTCTAACAGATCGAGGTAAAGGCAGCGTCCACACTATACAGCGGAGGAATTAGAAAACGCACGCGGCTTTATTTCAACGGCCTAGGCCTATCGTCTATTCTAATCGGTCACGACAACGGAGCTATTCAAAGCGCTCTTCAGACCAGAGGAATTTGAAAACGCCGGCTTTCTGTTTTTGTGTAGAGTTAAAACTTTTTGAAAATGGAGATTTTCGAAAACTCGAGCGAGTTTTCCCCAGACACAAATCTAAAATGACTCGACAGTTGTTGCGTTTTGAAATTTCTCCGTATGATGCAGCCTCCGTTTCAAATTCATCTTACTTAAAGGGTCGAAATTTTGGTCACTTTAATAGGAGCACATTATAACTATATGGATCACATTGCCAAACGAATGCAACATTTTTGTCTGTTCACAGAGCATTTTTTTTTTGCTCATTCATATCTCCTGGGGTTATTATCTTGAATATGATCTTGACAAGACAAAAGAGAGTTTCTGTGGACAGACTAGCAATGTGGTATTCATTTCAATGCAATATTATATATTGCAAACTTTGTAACATACGTATGCGTACAGCATATTGTAACTTTATTTCTCCTGGTTGCACCATCTTGCATCTTGCAGTATATATTGCAACAGGGTTGTGGAACGTGTGCAACATGTGCGCAGCCTGACAATGTTGCAATATTTCGCATTTAAATCTTTTCAACTTTGTGTTGGAGAAGGCCTATTTGCACCATTTTACAGAACATTTTGTTGATGTGTTTTCTGTCTGCAATGTTATTTTCTATGATATTAACTTTATATCTTTTCTATTGTCCAATCTCTTTATTTCATGCCTTTTCTATGTTTTCACATTTCTCTTCACTCAGAGCAAAATCATTTATTTAGAGCTGTGGCGTACGTTAGAAAGGACACAACACCTGTTCAGTGATTGATCAGGTTCAAAAATTTAAATTAATCTGGCAACACAATCACTGTCAGAAGCCAGAAAATTATTGTTTTTTTTTTCTTTCACCGCCGTGGTGACAAATCGAAAATTCGTCACATGTTATTTCAGGTCTTAACTCTTTCTTTAAATGTCACAATTTGTAAAAGTTGGATTGACAGATGTAGTGCAAAAATGTTGTTCTGTAATAGGGTTATTTGATCGCGATGTGGCCGTGATAGAAATGGCTCTGAGAAGGGGGATTCCATGTGCGACTGTGATTGGTGGAGGGTATGATGACGACATCGATGTTCTTGGCAGACGTCACTCAATCATTCACAGGGCAGCATTGAAGGTGAATCATGAAAAAAAAACAGCAGGACTGTATTCATTGGTTTTCAAGGGGTATGCAGGTCGTATGCGGCAAAGAGCCGTTAGATCGTTTTGGTGTCTGTAAAAATGATTTTTTTACAATAAGGAGAGAGGGGCCTTTTATTTTCTCACAATGTCAGTAAATTGTTAACAGACACATTGCGGGATTGAATAGATTTCGGAATATTGTCTTGATTCACAGAACTGATTAACGCTAAGATTATTTTATGAAATAGTGTAGGAGTTAAAGAAGGAGATGTGATGCAGGAAATGTCACTTGAGATCATTTAAACAAGGTCTCGACTGTTTGTATCGACTGATACTATGTTTTCGACTTTGAAGGTTTGGAACGAGAGAAGACCCTGATCGAAAAGAATTGAGAAAAGGAGCGTTTACTTCAGGGCGTGGGTCAGGAGAAAATTGACACCCTATCAACAATGGATTTTTATGTGATCAGAGAATATTTCAACAAGGAGTGATTTTAAACCTTTCCAGTAACTTTTCCGTTCTCTAAATACGTCTTCGAAGAGGTCTGCGAATTTGTCGCAACTTTGTTTGGTCGTGGCTGATGGTGCAGAGTTTGCGGAAAATGCCGTGTTATCCTGTTGGACTTGACGATTCGGTGAACAAAGCCCCATTTAATGACAGAAAACAGTAACAGATTGTGCTAAACAATTAGAGACACGTTCAAGTTTTAGTCGGTGTATGAGACAGTGGACTTGGATATGGTTTGGCAACTAATGATGATCATTGTGAAGCGATGATCAAGAATTGACATCTTCCGTAACACAATTAAGAAATAAGAAATAGAAATCAAAATAAATGTGAATGTCTGTATTTATTTTATACATTACTTTATACATAATTCCAAACTTCAATCCCTTTCCAATTAAAGGTGTTATTTTCATATCGATCTGATTAAGGGAAGACTATTAAAAATCTGTGTGAAAATACCTGATGTGACCCAGAAAAAACCGCTACCACTATCGCCACCGCCACCGCCA
>OMLO01003643.1_pt1 | contig 12715 bp, 9 predicted proteins | sample 1674811 | NCBI WGS metagenome assembly OMLO01 (sample SAMN06265003, study PRJEB25207) | coral metagenome | isolation source: Coral host | place: Mexico:La Bocana,Puerto Morelos, Mexico | collected 2008-11-13
TTTTAACCCCCCCCCCCCCCCAATGTCCCCCTCCTGGGCTATCAGACACAATTTTCTTCACAAGCTAATCAGAGTTGCAATTCGACTGCATTGTTGTAATGAATTAGTATTTAATATAAAATGGGGAAATGGGTTAATATTGTGTACTGATTAGGAGAAAATTTGATGTTACATTAGACCAGCCAGGACTTAAGTATGACAGAGCTCAAATATATTTGGCAGCTCATCTTGACTGGCAACTATGTGGCCATTATAGGACTAGCTATTCAGTTGTGATTGTATGTTTTACAGCTTACTTCGCTGCAGATAACAGTGGAAGGATTAGAAAAGGAGAGAGATTTTTACTTTGGCAAATTACGAGATATTGAAGTTCAGTGCCAGGAAGAAGAGGATGCTCCTGCTGGCAGTGTTATTGACAAGATCAAAGCAATTCTTTATGCAACTGAGGTGAGTGCAGTTGGCTTAAGGTTTTACTGACTTAGACAACTGTTTTTGATAACCAAAAGCTGCAGCAATAAGAAACTGTGAAATACAATTTTTTCTGTGGTTTGTGAATACTAGAAAACCACATCATCAATTAAACAGATCTGCTCCAGATCCAGGGCTAATCTTGCAAGAACTTGACAATGGCAAACAATCTATGCATTCCCTCATATTTTAACCTCTCTGCAATATTCCACCCGTACCTTGGGGAAAGCAGAGAGTGTGTTATCACTCTCTGAAAGACTGGAACAACCTAGACAGAGACACCAGAAATGCACCTGATCTTGTAAATTTTAAGCGTAGCGTTCTAAGTAGGTTTGTTAGTTAACTCTTTCTTTTGTATTCAAGTTAGTTTTTAATTATAGTTTTTAATTCTAAGGTATTTTTCGTTTTATTGTATATAGTCTTATTTAGTATTTTTAATCTTAGTTAGGAACTTTCTGAAAACCACTGTATAGTGAATGAAGGCTTCCTAATAAAAGATTATTATTACCTCCCTTTAACAGACACCTCTCTGCAATGGCCACTTTTCTCTGTCCCCAAGGTGGCCATTGTGGAAAGGTTTGACTGTGGTCGGTGACTGTGGTCGGTTTTTATTTATTCTACATCTGTGATGTACATAGTGTGATGTTCTCAGCACAGCTGCTACAGTCCCTAAATTTTCCAGATTTTGAAACAAGTCATCAAATCTCCATACAGTAACAGTTCCAGTCATAGATCACTTTAAATCAGTCTTCCCTGCAATCCAAATTTCTCTGCAATGGTGTGGACCAGTAGACGTAGAGATGTGTTGAAGGACTACTGCTTCTTAAGTCCTGTAATAAATCCCAAAACAAATTGACACTATTGTTGTGTTTGCAGGAGGGTTTTGCTCCACCAGAGGAAGGTGGAGAAGATGTGAATGAGTTTGGTTATGACGATGAACAGGACGAGTATTAATGTAATCTTTGTAATGCTCATGCTTTTGAGTGAGATCAGCTACATCATTCAATGAACAGACTTAATGCCTTAATGTCTTTTTTTTATTAAAATAGTTTCTTTAAATGAAGTGCTGGAACATTCAGAAAACAGTAATTGTTATTGTAAGGTTTAAGCCAACTGATCGACTCAATAAGTTTCTATCATTTAGTATTTTTTGTAACATAATAAATATTAAGAACTGTGATGTCTGTTAGCTGAAGACCATCAATAATATTTTCCTTTGTGAGGACTGAAAATCAGAGATTATGGAGGTTTCTCTTCTTTCCCTATAATATGGAAATAGCTTGCTCTGCCAAGATAGATTTAAGCTTTTAAAGATCTATACAGCTGCATCTATACTTCACGCAACTCGAGGCCATCAAGAGTTGTTAACTCTAAAAGAATAGGACATGTAACATGGCTCTGAGGCTTTCAGGACAAATTTGCAAGTTTGTGAAGTTTCCTTTGTCTCCCAATGTGCAGAAACTTTGATACAGAGAAAAAATACCACCAAATATGGAAAGTTTGTTCAAAAAGCCTCGTGTAGAGCCATGTTGAAATTATTGATGGAGATATCAAACATGGCTGATTCCAAAGCAATACAGAAAGGTAGCTCATCTGACCAAGTCCACAACAAAACTATTGGTGAGCAAGTGTCATTTTGATGTTTGGTCAATTTGTTCTTGAAAACATTGAAGTGCCCAGAGTTAGCTACAAAAGACTTGGAATAAAAGTGTGTACTAACTGCAGTTTGATAGTAATTGCTTCAGTGCTTGTATGAATTATATTCAATGGCATGAAAAGTTTCCAAGCTACTCACCCACCCCAACCCCAGCTTTTTAAGTGACAATCACTTCTCTTCCTTCTCCACCCCTTAATTCTGCCTCCCACTACCAGTGTATCTCACACTTCCGGCGATGTTGTCCAGTGGAAGTATGGGATTTAGCCAGGTGTATATATGATTACCGACAAACTTAATGCTGGGGTTAACCAGGTGATGTGCACCTGGTAGCTTCATGCTATAGAAACAAGAGATGGGCCACTTGGCTTGTAAAAAAGACTTAACCTTTATCTGCTCAATTTGTACTAGGTCTTCAACCCAAGTATCTACCTCCTCTGCAGGCTAATTAAAAAGGACTTTGTTTTGGGGCAATGAAATGTTCACTGGCAGAGATGGGATAAAAAAAACATGTGGAATAAGCAAGGTCTGATGTTAACAAAAAAGTAAACTGGCCTTAAAAACTATTTTTTATTCAAAGAAGAAGAAAAACACCAAGTCAGATGGATCTCACCTATTGTTTCACAATGCAAAAAAAAACATTTCTTGCAGAGTGAAACTACAGGCCAAGATCTGCATCTTTCCTTTCATCTGAGGTATTGACCGAGTTCAGCCACTGGAATGGAAATTACAACAACTTGCAACAAAGAAAAAATACAATTTTTTTAATTATATTGATCACATATGGTAATTGACATCTGTGCATCACATGTAGGATAGTTTAACTATTGTCTCTCCAAGAAAAGTCCCTGTAAATGATATATTATTATACTGAAAGTCAGACTATAAATATCTCCCCCACTTTGTCAATGAATGTATTATTGTGTTTCTCCAATAATCATATCTCTCTGTCAAAACTATTCCTTCCAAATTCTAGTTATTGGTGAACTGCTTCAAAAATAGGTCATTTGAAATACTTGGCTTTGATTTGTCAAAATACAGCTAGAGTCCTAACCTAAATTTCTTCAATTGAAACAAATAACTTCTTAATAGCTAATAAGCTGATTTCTCATAAAACTCTAACTTAGAACCCAGTCAGTCATGTTAAGGTGTCTGGGAACAGTTTCCCACACTTAACCAACAGCTATGCATGTAATAAAGGGTGAAAGTTTCTAAAGAAACTGTGGTGCTGCGTCGGTGGGGGTAACAATGTAATTTGGTTACATCAACTAAGTTGAAAATGTAAATTGGCCACCGTAACGAGTTATAAAGCTGACGTTTCGAGCGTTAGCCCTTCGTCAGAGCGAATGGCATTCGCATTCGCTCTGATGAAGGGCTAACTCTCGAAATGTCAGCTTTATAACTCGTTACGGTGGCCAATTTACATTTTCAACTTAGTTGATATAACCAAATAGCTATGCATGTACTTTGATGGATCAGTATAACTGTTCTGTCATGCTATAATAATAATATTAAACAAATGCTCTGCCAAGGCTTGACTAATAATGGTAATCTTTCTGGCATAAAAGGTTCTGGCAGCAACAGTGCGACTTATTAAAAACATACTAATTTTACTTTTAAGTGCATATAACTAAAACAATCAGTGACCCCAAATGTAAATGATCACATTTTAGTAAGCTTTATAAGATGCAAACTGACAGAGGAGTTGAGGTACTTAAACTCTTCTTCCATAACGCCCACTATGAATATGAACAGAAACCAATAACCCTGTGCTTCTCATATTAACAACTTAAGTTAATATGTTTATTTGGTTTCTGTATTGAATCCCTGAGGGTTCTGTAACTGCCATCTCCATGCATCTTCACCTAAGTAAAGGAAATAAACAGTTTGTTGCCAGTCATGGAAAATCAAGCTATTGGATGCAATCTCCTTTAATGGCACCTTGAAACTTTTCCTCAAGATGATCACATAAAAATAGATAAGATATGTCTTAAAGAACCAGCTCTGAATCACAGACACCACTTACACATTTCTTCCAGTCCTCGAGTTGCTTTCCAGCCAAGTTCTTTCTCAGCTAAAGAAGCATCAGAGTATATTGCATCTACATCACCTTCACGACGTGGAGCAATCTCGTATGGCACCTGCATCATGAACATAACAACACTACATTATTCCACTGTGTTTGTGTTTAAAGTCTTCCAAATATAATTAAAACTCTAAAAAACTCAAAAACATGACTTAATACTGATATAAAGAACCAGCCTCTCCATATGCCTTTTTTTCCTACTGCAACCATGGTTTTGTTTCTAAACAGAACTTCACTCATTCACCAGATTTTACCGTTTAACATGAATGTGCCTTTGGTAATGTTACAGCAGAAAGGCTGTTTCAACTATCAAAACTCTTAAGTTTTCAGAATTGTTAGTTATGTTTATTTAAGTGTCTTGCTCTTGCACAACAAAACAAAATTGCTTTATGCTGCCAAAATCTACCGACAGCATTAAACAGCCCCATCATTCCACTCTTTTCAAAATTATCAAATACAAATAGCTTTCAGAAATCTCAGTTAAAAAAAGTTGTATATTAATATAATAATATGTATATATTAAGTCAAATTATTCTTGAATTTTGATTGCATGGTTCATACTTATGTTCAATTGGAGGACAGATATAAAGATGGCATCAAAAACATTGGTTTTTGTTTCTTTATTATAGTCTATGTAGTTATGTCTGTTCAGCAATTAGTGACAGAACAAATCAAAATGTTGTAAGATCACTAGTGACACACTCAGCTATCCCCTTATGTGCTACTTTTTATTATACAAATATGCCTCCCATTTAAATATGCCTCACATTTAAATTTTTAAATGATATATTTAATTTTCTATTCAATATATTTTTTTGACTTCTACTGTGGACAGATAATGATTTACTTGTTTCAGAAATCAAATAAAAATTGGGGGTCACTGGCTTTGTTTTCATAAGGTGTGTGGAAAACTGGTCTAGTGATTTTGATTAATTGGTGGACGTAATTCAGCATTGTATCCAGGGTTTTTTAGGTTAAAATATCAAAGATAAGTCAACAGAGGCAAACTATCCTAATAATATTTTGTGTAAGCGAGTCTGTGGCATTAATAGTTTTAGATATTCCCATCACTTTCACAAACCTTAACCCTTAAAGAGGCATTTGAAACTGCCGTACAGCTAAACAAAGAGGTCAGATGAACAGAATTTGATGGTGCATTTTGCAAAAAATTCAAACTTCTACTCAATAGATTTTCTTCATTTTTTCACAAAACACTGAAAAACGGTAGAGAAAATGACCCATCAAAAGAAAAATATGGGTCACAGAACATCCAAGATCGTTAAAAGTTACAACAATGGCCATTTTCCCTTTACTACTTAGCGTGTGCGCTCGATGCATGACATGGCAAGTGAATTTCATGCACAGTAAGGATGCGCAGACACAATATTAGTGCAAACATCCTTAAAGAAACAAAAACGGTTGATTGGAAATACTTACTGGCCTTCCTGATGCCTTTTCAACAGCTTTGACCATTTCAAGAACAGAATATCCTCTTCCTGTACCAAGGTTGTAGATCTGAACAGGGTACACAACTGTATATTATTTTTTTTCAAACAAACAATTGGACATACATGTACAGTTACACTTTATAATTTTGCACCATCTTTTCCAGAGGAGAGGAATTTAGTCTGTGAAATAAATATATATAGATAATTATATGTTGTATTTAAAAGTAAAGTCAGGTAAAAATAATTTCCTTTGTCTTCTAACCCTATAAAAGAGTTAAGAAACAAAGGAATTTAATTTTTACCCGAATTTAATTTTTAACTACAACATGTATACTAAGGAGCATAATGTCTTTAAGACTGACATCTTTACCTGAAAAATATCATTCAAAAGCAGCACATCCAACACAAAAACGTGACTGTATCATGACAAATTATTTTTCACTTGATGTCAAAATTCATGACTAAACTATAAGGACATAAGCTTATAACCATTGTAATTTAGTGCTCCAAGCTCTCAAAGTGTAGAAAAGACTGGTGCAAATAAATATGGCACTTCTGTAAATGTACCTTACATCCACAATCTTCATCAAATTTCTTAAGTGCAACAACATGTCCAGCAGCTAAGTCCACCACATGGATATAGTCTCGCACACCTTCAGGATTAAAACTTTCTAAACCATTTTGCAATAGAATATGAATTTTACTAAATACTTGTTTAACCAAGGTTTAAACTTGAATGTTTAAATTCTGTTAGTATCTGTTAAGCAGAGGTCTTCACAACTTTAATTAACCAATCATAACATTGATTGCAGTCACTATAGTAACAAGTTCAAGATAGGATTTTTTAAAATTGAGAAGGTCTATCTCTGGTGACTATTTTCAAACAAAACTTAATAACAGCCATTTTTCAAGCTTTTCTCCATATTATAATTACCATTTTTAAAAAAATTTTCCAATGAAACTTTCACTTTTTGGGAAATCAAAATGATGATGATTCATTTGTAACAGGGAATTGTATCGTCCATGAATTCTGTCTGTAATCATATTCATGATTAAGAAATCACACTCCTGTTTCACGGTAATCTGACTCTGTTAATCACTAGTATGATACTAGACCAAATTGGACTCCACTCAGTCCTATTACCATTATTAATCAACAAATTCAAATGTACAAAACAACTATAATTGATAAATAAGTCAATGTTTTACAGTGGAATACAGCTGAAGCTTTAAGGAAAATGGAGATTGGTTTGAAAATCTTCAGTTTGAGAAGTTGGGACAAAATTACAGCGTTCACCAGACAGCTAAGGAGGAAGTGACTTTGTCCAAGGTATGAAGTGATTCAAAAAATTGAGGGTTCAAGAAAACAATATTCCACTGAACCTGAAATTGGTTTCTGAATTTAACTGAAACAAAATACACTTGAGACGAACATCAGGTGATCTAAATAACTAATCAGAAGTAATGTGCATCAGAAAGTAATCACCTGTCCCGTCAGCAGTGTTGTAATCATCACCAAACACATTCAGATGAGGTCTTCTCCCCACAGCTACTTGAAGTATATATGGCATTAAGTTATTAGGAATACCCTGAAATTTCAAACAGTCAACACAGTGACAAAATAGATACACAAACTAACGTACACTTGATGAGAATCTGGACATGATCAAGTAAGACAAAAAAATTAAGGAAGAAAAGAAACCTGCTTCCTAACCTAACTAGTTCACATAATTTGACTACAGATAATCTGCAAAAAGTACATTTCTTGTCTTCCTTGATATTCTCACCTGGGCCTTTTTATAGTTACCACACAGTTGGTAAGGCAGGAGACACTGCTCAATATTTTGTACTGTGTGACATTTTATGGCTTTGTTGACTGACTCATTTATCTTTGTTCTAATGAACCTGACCCAGTTTTTCCAGTAGTGTAGCATAGGTGTGAATTTTGATTTCAATTATAAGTAACAAAATACTCTTTTATTTATAAAAGAGGGATTAAAACTTAAGTCGATCCTTAAAACCACCAAGCAGGGGTTTCATTAACATTTCCAGCAGGAGGACAACTGGTTTACACAGGCAGGTAAAACTATTCACAGAATACTTAAAACTTTCTGGTAGTTAAAACTTTCTGGTAGTTAGTCAAACCAGCCTGGCAAAAAAACATTGTCCTCACAGCTGGTCAATTTGCCTGGTGCCTAGCCCTTAATAAAACCTCTGCCAAACCCTAATAAATATGAAGCAGCCAGTTCCTACTTACCTGAGGGTCTTCACCAATTCTGCCTGATTTGTGAGCCCCAACAGGATTAAAGTATCTTAACATCACAACCTTCAAATTCTGTTAACAAGGATTCACATGGATGTTGACAGAGTTACACAAAGCATGAAAAAATTCTGATTTCAGAAGTATGATGAATACTTAGTTTACTAATAACCCAGGTGGGGGGCTACTTTCTTATATGGGCTTTATAGGTATGTGGGGCTCCAAAGGGTGTGGTTTCTCAGCCGTTTCAGTCATAAACAGGTTATGGTTTTTGCACTCCAGTCTTGATTTGGGTGTGTTTTTAAGAAGTTACTTTATCATGATTATTGATAAGACCAACAACAAAATCCATTTCCAAATTATGCTTATGGAAATTTAACACTAGTCTGATCTAGGGGACTAATTATAAGGGAGATACGAAACAACTAATGTATGGATTTAAGAATCAGGTCATAAATAGGGGATTGAATTTTTTATCAAGTCATTAATCGTAGATTTTGGAGATAAAGGCTTTGGGAAGAGGGCTGCACAACTCCACCCAATTCTTGTGGGAGTACTCATCCTGGTACTACATGTAATAATAAGGCTACATAGCACTCATTACCAAAATAAAAGAGTGAATTGATATATACTTGAAGTGCTTGTGAAATGAACAATTATTACTGTTTCTTATTAAAAACACATCTTGGAATAAGCCCCAGAAAGAAAACCAAATAACACAAAAGAGAGAAAGATCTCTGCATATTTATGCATCTTTTTTAAGAGTAACTTCTCACATCATTAGAGATTGAATGAGTGTATGTCCATCTGCGATTTCCTTTCTGCATAAATTGTTGGCATAGAGTTACTCCACCAACTCTGCTTACACTGATTGGTCAAATCAAGTAGCAAGCAAGCATCAAGAAACATTTTTCAAACATCTTGTCAGTGAAGTATCTATGATATGGCAAGTATAACCACAAAGAAATTATTTCAGATAACATATTGCTGAGTTGTTAAGTGGGTATTAAATTATTTTTACCTTTTCTGCTTTGCACAAATCTTGTATAATTTGTTCAGTAAAGAACTTTGATCTTCCATAGGGGTTTGTTATACCATTGCCCACTGAGTGATCCTCACTAATAGGGAGGCAGTTCGGCATGCCATAAACTGTAGCTGAAGAAGAGAAGATGAAATTCCACACACCGTGTTCCTTCATGCACTGCAAAGTGAGGAGAGGATTTCAATATATTAAATACTTGGGTTTTTTAAGCCAATTATTATTGGTGCTGCAACTCAAAACTAAAGAACATTGAGGCCAATTGGTTCTGTGCATCCTCACAGCACACATCACACATCACATTACCCAACAAGTGCATGTACTTCACAAGCAAAATAAATAAGTACATTTAAATAGCTGGACCTTACATTAATTTAATTTGGCCTTGGTAGTTTACTCTTACTATTAAAGAGTCAGTGATTTCAATGATCAATTCCACTACTGCTTCTCTCTATGTTAGCAAAAAAAGTGAATGGTTTCATTCCTTTGCTTTCCCCACAAGAAATCAACCACTGACAGTAATTTCTGCTCAATCATTTTATCTTGATACCTCCATTTTTTGAGACGCTTAATAAAGAACTTATCCAAAAGCCTGGCCAAAGTAATGATTTACCTCCTAAACAAAGATGATGACCCCCTCCCCTTCGCTTTTTCTGGTGTTTTTGGCTCGAGGCCGGTGCTTACCTAACTACAGTAAAAGTTTTAAAACAACTCTATCTGTGGGAAGATTTGGATTTTGTGAACTCTTTTCATGTCAAGAAAAATAATTGGCATTAAAGAAAGCATACCATTTTTGTGATAATCTGTTGTCCAGCTTACCTGTAGTAAGTTAATGGAGCCTGTGATATTGTTGTGATAGTACTGCAGTGGCCTTGTAACAGACTCTCCAACTGCCTTTAGGGCGGCAAGGTGAACAACTGCATAAACCTCATGCTAAAAAGGTAAAACCATAAGACTTTATCATTATCGATGGTCAGCAGTGTGATTTGCATTGTACAAAATCTTTGATCAATTTTTATCACACATTGATCATTTTGTCAACCTCCTGACAAACTCTATATTTGATCTGATTGTCATTCAATTGTTGTGACCAGCTAACTATTTTCCAAGGGGCCTGGCCCAAGTAGTTGCAGTGTAATAGGCTTAAAACTTTTAAAAGTAATTAAATAGTGCAACCACTGATGTGCAACATTATTGATCTGACTCTGCATTAATTTCATAAAAACCTAACAGCATCTTTTTGTTAAGCTTCAGCAGGTGAGTTTGGTCAAGCCCTAGTTCATATTTTTTGAGACTAAAAACCAAAACGTACCATTTTGTTGAGTGAAAAATTAATATCAATATTTATTGTGAGACTAGAAATGAACCTGGTTTTTGTGATTTCTTGTTTCTACCATTCTCATGATGAGAGATATGTATGAAGACTATTATACTCTTTTGTCCCCTATCTTGTTATTTTAAGATTACAAGCAACTGAACATTAGTGGAATATATTTTCAGTGAGGACACTTTCACTGTAAACACTTTCAAGACAAGTTTTTAATAAGTGTTCAATGTAGAATGAGGGCTCTTCAAATTAATTGACAAGATAATTTAGGGTTTTAACACCATAAAAATGTATATGTTGTACATTATATGTCTTTGATCCTCAAGTCCCAAAAACGAAAACACAAGAGGTTTCATGCTTCAAGTGTCCTCACTGTAGTAAGAGTGTTAACTATGTAATGTAGCTTACTTTCCTGAATACTTCCTTTAAAGCATCCTTGTTCAATAAATCAACAGAATAATACACAATCTTTTTTCCAGTGATCTCCTCCATTCTCTTTAAGCTCTCTATTCAAGATAACAAGTCTATATTAGTCAAAGTGCAGATAACCAAAAGAACAATTTCATTTTTGATAGTGGTAAAGGGTGACTCATGAATGGTCTAATTTTTTTCCCATGAAGTTTGAAATAGCTTGTTTTTTTCTCTCGTGAATCGTGATTTCATTAGTAGCCAAGAACTGTGATCTTGCAAAATATTTCTCCATAAAATGAGGAAGAAATTCCATGCCAGTTGGAGTTAACGTGCTCAAAAAATACTGCAAATGAAACTAAATGAAAGAACTACTGGCGAACAAGATTCGGATTTACAAAATGACGATCTAAACAAACAGCTCCTTAAGGGGCCATCACTTCTACCAGAAGCAAATATGATTAACAAAAGTGTTCAATATGTTTAATCTTTATTCACTGAAGGTTTTCAGTTTAATTTATGACCCTTACAAGACCCTTTTCTCCCTCTGAAAGCAATTGTCTTGTGTATAAGCCACACCGCAATTTTTGGGCTGAAAACTTAAGCAAAAGGTGCAGCTTATACACAAGTGTTTACGGTAAGTTTGTGTCAAAAAATGCCATTTTTGGGGTGAAACGTGAAGTGACGATTTTATTTCCTGTAAGTTGTGACAGGACTAACTAACAATTAAACTGGCAGCCTGCAAGGGCTACAGGTCAATAGCCCATGAGGCAAGTTGATTTTCTTTTTTGCATCGCAGCTAGTATTTTCTAACTTGAAAAAGCTGAGGAAGCACTAGCACATGGCTCATGTTCCCACAGCATTTCTCATTCTCCTAAACTTTCACTTGTGTTTCTATAACTCAATAAAAACACAGTACATGTTTTCTACTCCTTAAGTAATGATGATGGATCACATAATAAAGGGTGGCCGCTTAATACAGCTGAAAATACCAAAGAAAGACAAACATAGGACTGCTATAGGGTGGTTACAATAGCTTAATAGAGGTGGCAGCCTAATACACAGGGAACAAATACAGTGTTTATATGACCGAAAAATCAGGACTACTTTGGGTGTTGTTGCTTTTGGAATTTAAGGATAACAAAAATTAGACAGTAAGGACTGACCAGTAAATGCATTTACAAAGTTGTCAATTATAACAACATCATATCCGGTATTGATGAGCTCCACAACAATGTGCGATCCAATGTACCCTGCACCACCAGTCACAAGAATGCACTTTTCTATCATGTTCCTGACGACCTGTTAACAATAATAATAACCTCGTTTCCTGGGGGAAAGAGACATTGATCCTTCAGGCTCATAAATAACCATTTACAAATTGATCAGTGATCCAAATCTTGTGACTAATATATTTGATTCCTAGTACTAATTACCTCTCAGGTTGAGGGCTTTAAATGAGTTTATAATGCCGGCTGATTGACTTTCTGCTTCCAGTAGTAGAAACCATTTACCGTGTTTTTGTTTGCATGTGAAATCTAACGATCGCTTTTTTCCTTCGAACAACAAACAACTCAAGCTAAGTAGATCGGACCAGCTTACGTGGCACTTGTGATGTAAGACATAAAACGAAGTAAAACGCTAACAAACAAAACTTGTGAGGGCACAATAATAACCACGATTGCTCGTTATGGCCCTTAAGTTGTGCGCTCATGAACAACAGTTGGTCTTTCTTAAAATAAAAGTTAAAACCCTCTAACTTACGTGTTATCTCATTAGTCTTTATCGGTCTTTCGCAAGAAATATATGGGTATTGGTGCGTGATGTGCACCGTGATGTGCTCGGGATCTCAGCTTCGCATCCAGGCCTGCAGTACATGGAGTGACAGCGTGACAGCGAGGGACTGTGCACGTAATGCGGCCCAGCTGGAGTCTTCAAGGTGTTCCAAGAGGGTGTCAATGGGGTATAGCTATAGTCAGTAAGCAGCTAAAAAAACGCTCCTTAGTCAGTAAACAGCTAAAAAAA
>OMLO01003644.1_pt1 | contig 12713 bp, 9 predicted proteins | sample 1674811 | NCBI WGS metagenome assembly OMLO01 (sample SAMN06265003, study PRJEB25207) | coral metagenome | isolation source: Coral host | place: Mexico:La Bocana,Puerto Morelos, Mexico | collected 2008-11-13
TGCCCTCGGCTATCGCCTCGGGCAACTCTTACGCTTCTTACGTGCTCTCCAAACTTCCCGCGTGCTCCATAACTCGACAGTGCACGCTAAAGCATGAACCAATTGTTAAAGATTAGAAGCTGTGCCCTCGTCAACTATCACTTAGAGAAATGTTATTGATAAATACAAACACTGCACATGTTTTCTATTTCTTAATATTTGTAGAGCCACGACAGTACTAGAGATGATATTCCAGCGGGAACGTCGGTGCGAGTCAAGTGGGGTGAGGACGAAGACTTGTTTCAAGCGACAGTCAATGGACGAACAATAAGCGTCACGTATCAAGTATGTTAAAATATTGTCTCTGACAAACAAAAATGAGTATGCGATATCGCCCTTGGCCGGTTCTTCTTCTACGGACCTCGACTTGTTCGATCTCTGCCAGAAAAAAACTAGATCTGCCTGTACAGCCCACGTGTTCAGTTAATGAAGACTTTTAGAATGACGCTTGAATGAAACGGGACGCGGAAAAAATTGCTTCTGATTTTATTTTAGTCTCCTCAAATTTAAACCAATCCAACACAAAACCTTTAAAAATCTATTCACAGCAAATAATATATAGATGTAGCCAAGTCTAAAAGCGGAGCTCCTGAGCCTTGTTGTTCAAGGCCCGATTAAGCTAACCCAGGATAAGAGAAAATGAGGTTTTCCGTATATTATTTGGCCTTCTGTTTTGAGTTTGAATAATCTCAAAATACAAAACAAAAGCATTGAAACACATTTGCATACAAGCAAAAAATATTATTTGGTTGATTTTTAATCTTAAGTTAATGTCAACCCGCTTCCGAGCAACCCGGCCCTGTTTACAACAAGTTAACCAGATGTGAGCCCGCGGTCAAATCGGAAACCAGCACTTGGTCAGCGAACCACTTCAAAAAAACACGTGACCTTGATAAGATCTAAACTTGAGCCCGCCATATGATCACGTGATACTGATCAGTGGATATTCTGTTTTGACCATAACGTGGATGTCCAGTATCAAAGAAGGACGCTATAAACCCGGCAAATGCCTTTGTTAACCTATTAGTTAGACTATGGCCGCCATCTTGCGCGACTCCGTCGTCGTGCGTTCGCGCCCACGAGCAATACCGCTAGCCATGATATCCGATATCCGATATCTGCTTTTCTATATGGGTATGGGGGTCGTTCGGGCCTCCAGAGCTCCGCTACAAATATTCGCAAGACGTTTGCCGTAAACAAGAGTCTTAAAATCATATGCTGGTGTAAGAGAGGTTGAGGTTGGGAGACACTTAAAAATTACAGTTTGTGGTATGGTTATCAAACACTTACAAGAAATATTGCTGTATCGCACAGCCAACTGAAATTCATCTAAAATAATGTTGTTTTGTGGTCAGATTGAATTTGAGGACGAGTCATGGCTGAGCGTTCGCCGAGAGGATGTATATAAAGCAAGTGAAGAGCTACCGCTTAAAGTACAACAGCGATTGGTAAGTAAAGAACAACCATGGCAACATGTAGCATGGGCCAGTTGAAAAGTAGTTTGTCTAACTAATTGTCCTGGGATGAAAGGATAGCTGAGATGGAACGAACGTAGTAACATTAATAGTTTTGCCATGTTGGAAACTACTAGTATTGGAAATTCTGTGCACTCGGTACGAAACTTTATTTTGTACTTGCAAAAAAACCGTTCGCCATGAAGCAACGTTGCCGTACAAATCCACTAAATTTTGAAATCTCAAACCGCCTCAGAAATGTTCCTGTAGGCGTGCTCTCAAATTTGGAAGGGGATGAGAACAAATGGGACTGTTTAAGTATTTCGTATCTCACCCCCGCACTCTTCTGTCATGGCATATGAAAGAAGCTACTCCCAGAATTCTATAGTATTGATTTCCTTTGTTAACGCTCGCTTTTCATTGATTATTTTATTTGGTAGTCTTCAGCCACAGAGCAAGCCAATCTGTCGTACTGGGACGACATTCCTGATCGTTGTGCCAAGCGACCACGGAAACAAAATCCACGTTTTCTGTAGAGTGTGTTGTTTACATTGATTAGAATTTTGGACTCTTTGGTTCGTCAAGCGACTTTGTGTGTCACGCAATCTTTCCTGCCAAGATTGTGTGACGACCAACGACAGTACACATCCACGACACTACGGACACTTTTGAAGTTATATTTTGATCTATTTCTTTCGCCCAAAAGCATGACATTACTTTCAATGGGCAGGCCCATTCAGTAATGAATTTAGAAAGTTATTGGAATTTTTTTTTTTTGAGAAACAAACAGAAAGAAAGCGAATTCCTGAACCTGTTATAGTTTGTTTCAGGCAGGCGGAGAGAGGTAAAAAATAGGCTCATTGGTTTTTTAGTGGATTTAAAATTGTTTCTGTAAGACCAACACCGCAATCAGGATAATCAACAATTAGAACTCAAAACACGTGGCTTGTGCTAATTGCACCAAGCGCGGGAAATGTACAACGGCTGCCAAGCGCGGGAAATCGTAACTGGCCCCAAGCGCGGCGAAACAGTTGTCACACAAGTACAAGACTTTTCTTTTAGAGCTGATTGGCTAAAAGAACGAAATCGTTTCTCTGATTGGTCTAAACATGACACGTACTAGACTTGTACTATCACGTGATGTTGGAAGTTTCCGCACGTGAAAACCTAAGCAGATGCAAGGGATTCGCTTTCTTTATATTTCTTGTAAAATGTTTGAACTGCTTTAATTTTCTTTGTTTCTTTGTATTTATAAGAGAAATATCATGGAATCTTGTTCCAGCTAATTATTCGCGTTTTCGGGCCCAAAAAAGAATGTTATATTTTGGAAGTATTTTACGCGGGTATTGAAATGGCTATGAAACAGAATTTATTTAATGAATCAATCTTGTATATAACATAATAATACAAGACATTATTTCTTCAAAAAACGATTTTCATAGCACCGTACTACACTCAAACGAATGCAGCCGTTCAAACTTCATCATCCATAGTTCTCAAACTTGGATCGTCACTATCCAAACACGCAACCGTATAATGTTGTCGATTAGGGGATCAAAAAACCTGGGCAAGATTGTTCAAAGTTCGATTAACCAAATCTAGGACTTATAGCAAGACATTTGATTTAAGTTTTGGAACTTTTAGGGGACGTTTTTTGTTTAAATTGTTTGTTTCCATCAGTTTTGAGGTTGTGTAATCTTAAAGAACACAAAACCAAAACATGAGCAGTGAAGCACGTTTATATACCAGAAATAAAAATATTTCGGCTAATTTTTCATTTTCCTAGAATAGCGTTAACCGGCTTTGGAACAACCCGGCCCTGACGACCCTGAGTTTATTAAAAAGAAAATTTGCATAACAAAAAAAAACAGCAAAAAAAAGGAACCGTGAATCGACCATGGGAGTTTTCTTAACTTGCCCCGGAATGTGATATTTAATAATATGGCCGAACGAAATTCAAGCTGCACACGAAATTCTCGTGTGAACGCGCCTGTTAAATGCTATTGTAAGCTTTCGTCCTTTTCAAGCTTTGCCAGTATGAGACTTTTAACCAGGGCTACCAACACAGTTTTGGCATTTGGGTCAGAGCAAGTTTTTTTGCTTGTCAATCCTGTCATTTCGAATGTGATAGCATGAAGCAAAGTCTTAATCACGTGATGTTGCTGTGTCTGTTCAGTTAGTGTTGGGTAGTCCCAGGTTCTAAGCTCTTCATACGCTTCGCTTAAACAGCCGAAATCGTCTTCGAAGCCGTTACAGTATTTAAGTCACGCAACGCTTTCGGCCAGTACAAGGATGCAAAGTCACGGCAGCGAAGGCGAGTTGTTAGTGATTTTTTTACCATTAAGTGTCTAATTGCAGCTATTTATGAAGGCTTATTTAAGGCATGATGAGATATTTAATTAAAAAATTGCCACTTTTCGCAGATATTAGGCCTTATATATTGGAGAATGTTGCCTTTGCTTTTTTATTGGTCACTGATTAGAAAGTTCAATATTAACATTGTAATATTTTCTCAAGTTTATGACGTGTTTAGGGACTTACAGTTATTGAAAAAAGTCAACCAAGAAGTGACGTCATTCTCACCAACTTTTTATACCACAGGTAGCCCAACATCACATTGCGAACAAGACGTGTACTAAAATTGGAAGAAACATTTACAAACCTTTTATATCATGGAATACGTTGCTTTTTTGTTGACTTAAGGTTTGTTGTAATTTTGCAAAACGAGATTTAATTAAAAATATTTCACTTCACTTACTGTTCCTGTGTTACGAGGTGGTGGACCAAACACGGCATCGAAAGATTTATGCGCCTTAGCCGAAGGGCAAAGAAACTAGTGTTAGGGTTGCTCGCAGAAGCTTCTATTTTATGAACAAATACACTACTCTTTTTCAGTTTCAGTGCCATGACAACGGTATCAAAAATGGGACTCAAGTTGGCCGATTTGACGAAATTTCGTCAAACTGAGTAAAAGTTAATGATTTGACGATTTTGGCGAACTTGGTTAAATTTGTCAAAATAAAATCAGCGCCCACTTTTTCCCCCACCTTCACAACGAGAACATGTAACAGGCCAGTACTTAACTCAAGTGACAAAGTAATTGCGTAAGGCTACAGTCAAAAACTGAAATGGCAGCCTTCAAAACGAGTTATCTTACAGAGAGGGAAGAACGTTTGCTATATAGCCTGTTACCAGTATACCTAGACCTAGCTACAAATCTCCACCTTTCCCATGTGTCCCTATCTCATACCGATTTTTGTCTTTCTGGGAAGGTCTAGGACTTTTTTTCGGACATTTTAATACATCCTACGCATGCTGTAGTGGATAGAGTCCGCTGAATACGATCGCTGCTTTTGCACATACTGTTGGCTGAATATGATTCATTTGCGGATTGACACAATCCTTTGCTATAATACCCCCAAGGGGTACTCCCGTAAATTTCATATAGATGTGTTTCTGACTTTTATTTCCATTCGTTCCATACATTTATTTTTCGTGGCTCTCTTTACACAACATTTTTTTTCGTCGGCTCTTCTTTTGCGGCAAAAAACATTTTGGCCAATTGCCCACAATGCTCAGCGCCACCCCCTTACCCTACTCGAATAAGAAATTGGTTGTCTTTCATATAACAGCGCTTTTAAAATAGCTGATGAGGCATGCGCACTGGTTCAGCAAGTCTTGGATATTTGACCAGGCCGCAGTGTGTTCTTGAAGCAAACGGGCTGCTATTTCCGTTAGTTCAGGATCCTCGGCAATCGTGGGACCGTGAAGCTGCAAGGATAAAGATAAGGAAACTTTGAGATCTCAAAGCAAATAGTTGTCTTAGCCATTCTTATGTTACGTGCACTAGTTCATATCTTGACGAAAGAAAAATAGTTTTTTACGAGGCCAAAGGACAACATCGTGACTGAGCTTACCTTAGGATAAAGCCTATAAGGGGGATTATCTCTCTTACAATTCTTTTTTGAAGTCACTTACTTTGACAAAGAGCCCCAATAAAGCCTCCGTGAACTCGAAGTCTCGCCGTACCCGTATCTGGTGCTCTATAAACAGCATGAATAACTCTAACTGCTTGATATCTCCTCCAGCTGACGGGCCAAGAGAGCGAATGTCCGCGTCAATGGAGGATGGTCCCATGGATTTCAGTAAATCAAGCAGGGGTTCATCTACAAAGCAAATGGTGTTACTTGATCATCGAGTTGCTACTTCAAGCATGAAGCTGTTCGCTGAATTCTTATGACATGATTGATCATCGCAGTTGTACAAACAACTTAAGCAGCTGTTAAATTAAACCTGAAAAAACAGCCAGGTCTGAAATCCAACTGTACAATTGACAGCTCAGTTGGTACAGCACTGAACCGGTATCGCAGAGGTCATGGGTTCGAAAGCCGTTCAGACCTGAATTTTTTTTTTCAGGCTTTCATTTCACAGCTTCTTTTAAGTAGCAATTGTGTATATAATTGCGAGGATCAATCATGTTTTCATATCTTTCTCCGCAGTTCTCAAATACTTCAAAAACAAAATCTTGTTCCATCGCATTGCTCAGCTACTTACAGTTTCCATCGCTCGCACAATCCTTTAAAAGCTTCTGAAATTCCGAGTCTGGTTGCAGCTGTGCCATGTTCAGAATCTTGGACTTGACCTCCTGTGAAAGCACGGTAAGGTAAGCAAGGCATCCCTACCGCCATCTCCCCGCTAGAGAAAAATTCGTCGCATTATTCTCCGGTTTACTTAGCATAAGACGGCCAGGAATGTTACTATTCCCGCCTGGATGGGATTTTAAGCGACCTGTTGGTTTGACCTTTTCGAAACTACTGCAATCTGTCATGTAAATTTTAACCGTCCACTGGTACACATTGTGTACGGTCGGGGGAGAGGCACCTTCAGAGCGACGCATTGACCAGTACGTGACCGAGTCTTGCACATGTTAAGACATGACGTGGTACTATTTGGCCGGTTTGGGCGTCTCGATAAGGGCCTCTCTACAAAGACCCGCCGTTACACCAAACTATCACCTCCATGTTGCCCCTTAATCGTGATCCCGCTTTCACATTCTTTTTGCCGATAGATAAAACATTTTCTTAAATTATGTTTGCCAGAGTGGCGACAAAAACGTATTTAATTCTCGGTTAAAATGAAAATCACTTACTGGGAACTAAAATAAATAACTGTCTGGGAAAACCTACCGTGTCATCCTGTTGATCTTCCTCAGTCTGAAGAAATTTAGGAACTAGTTCTTGTGTGGTGGGCAGAAAAAACGGTGCAGCTTTTGGTGCTTTGGGAGGCTCCTTTGGTTTGTTTCTTTTCTGAAAAAAAAAGTAATCCTGGTCACTAAAAGCAGTTTTCCAACGCCTGTCGTATATCCGAAACTAAAGTAATTACATCTGGCCAATCACAGTGAAAGAGGCTAACGCAATGAACCAATCACAACGCGAAGCACAAAGCATACAACCGGCGTCTTGCGCGGGAAACATATTGCGTGAGGCGAGTCGCTATTGGTTGAGAAAACAGCATCTCAGCCTTGATTGGTCAGCCACGTTGCACGTGTTTTTTGCACACAATTGCAGAGCTCGACAAACTACTTTCGCCTGTGAATTGAGAATAGCTCTTAACTGTTCACTGGTTGTCAGTACTTGTTGACAAAAATTTAAGCCAACAGCACCAGAATCAACATCACAAATAACTGGACGACTTGCGTAAAACAGGGATATTCCTAAAACGTCGTTTGCTGATGTTCAAGTCTGTGGAAGTTTAAATTTACTAACCAGACGCACGTTAGTCATGCATGGGACGAGAGGGTGGGGAAGAACAAACTCTACGAAATCAAGTTACCTTTATAAGTTCTAAACTGGTAAGATGTCGCCATCTTGATTGAGGCAGAAGAGATAATGTGACCAGCTCATCTGACAGTTGATCAGGGCTCTTATAACTCGCCGTGTTGTCGGCAGCAGGGGTTTTATCTTCACCGTCTGTAGTCGCCTGTTCCTTTTCGTCGCCAAATTCTACAGAATATGGAAAAAATTTTTACGTATAAATGCGAAGGTGAAGTCAATTTTATTTTGTCTTGAGATTACAAGTGAGGGAACTGAATTCCGCAATTATTCAATTTCTTCATCTCTAGGATAATTTTGATCCTTTCAACTGAAACTCCTAACGACCATAACTTTCGTGATTAGCGATTTTTGTCTTAAGTTGCCAAAAACAGTAGCCAGAAGTTTACACATGTTAGAAAGCTATTCCGAAACAATTTTGTTAAACATACCAAGGATTTGCGTTTAAACGTGTTTGCTCGATGTAGCAAGGTTTCAATAAGAGCAACTGGTGTGGATCAGGGCATGGTTGAATATTCTACTGTATCACCCTAAATTTTTAGTAAACATAAATTCTGGAATTTTGGTTGAATCAAAAGGGGATTAGGAATAGCTTAGAGGTAACAAAATATGTTTTTCTTTTTTTCTGACTGACGCACCGAAAGCCGTTGGTCGCGTCATGTTACACGCATAAACGGTCCCCGCATCTTACCTTTGTCAAGCCCAGTTCCTGTGCCAGGGAGTTGTTGAACAGATGGCTGATAATCCACAGGAAGAGGAATTAACGATACGTCATCATACAGAGTTTTATTGGACCTGCCGTGCAATAAGACATTCACATTGATGAGATTTTCCTCAGAGAAATATAGCTGCCGGTTTCTAGACATTTTAAGGATGAGTCAGTCATATAATACAACAGCACAAAAATAAAACATACTCGATTTTCAAACTCAAGAACAGATCAAGTCAAAAAATATGTGTTTGGATATCTCATGCTAGCTTAGACTCTACGACTTTACTTTTCTGCTTACTTTTTAGTTTAGTTTCGATTAACATTTAAGACAGTGTTTCAACAAAATTCCAAACGCATTCACTACTTTTTTCTCGGTGTTTGGAATGCTAATAAAACACTCTCTCTTTAAGGACGTTCGTGCTAATTGCTTCTGCGCATCCTTACTGCGCACGAAATTCACATGCCACGTCATGCATCGAGCGCGCGCTAAGTAGTAAAGTGAACAAAAATAGGGCAAATGGCCATTGCTATGACTATGCGTGGATTTAACGAACTTGATGTTCGGTGACCTCTATTTTTCTTTCGATGGGTCATTTTCTCTACCGATTTTCTACGTTTTGCGAAAACATGAAAAAAACCTATCGAGTACAAGTTTGAATATTTTGCAAAACGCTCCATCGAATTCCGTTCATTTGACCTCTTCGTTTAGCTGTGCGTCAGTTTCAAATGCCTCTTTAAGGGTTAAGGTTTGTGAAAATGATGACAATATATGGAGTTATTAACGCCACAGATTCAGTTATACAAAATATTATTAGGATTGTTTGCCTTTGTTGACTTTAACCTGAAGATCCTTGAGACCATGCTAAATTACGCACACAAATTTATCAAAATCAGACTAGTTTTCCACACGCCTTATCTCTGAAACGAAGCCGAAGACTCCCAATTTTTATTTCACTTCTGAAATTAGTAAATCATATCTGTCCGCAGTAGAAGTTTAAAAAAAAAATCTATCGCGTAGAAAATTTTCGCGCGAACGTCCTTAATAATTAGCGTGCTTAAGCATTGTCGCAACAACGCCCATCGGCCTAAAAACTTGCCCAGGCTAAAAAATTAATGAAAGAGTTTAATTTCAAAAGGAAATACAAAGTACAGCAGAAATCGAGTCCAAGATTTGCCATAAGGCTTATTTTCGAGGAGATGCTTGTCAACAAAATTTTACTTACCATAAATACACGCCAAGATCATCCACATGCGTGGTGACAAGGAAGTCTGCTATAGGCGACATGGCCAAACTGGTCACAGGTGACTCCACTAAGAAGCAGTCTATAAGTCTGGACAAATAACATTGCCATAAGAGCGCGCAAAAATCAAGGCTTTGACACCGTAAGCATTTCTTTACCGGTGGCAACCCGGGGGATATTCCCAGAAAAATCGGTCGGGGTTTACGGCTCACCTCCCAAAAGCCTTGCCCTATCGCCACCAAAAACTGTGATATTCCCTGTTTCCTTGTTCAGACCAATAACAAAGGCATTGTGATGGGCTTTTGTTGATGGTATCATCGATAAAAGTAAAAAAGTAGCTTCTTCTAAAAAATATACCGAATTCAAGACTATAAAACACCATACCTTATTTAAGACTAAGATCGATACACTATTTATGACCAAAATGGCTAAAACCCATGCCCAATGGGCCCACACATACCTACACAACCCCAATAGGGGAGTAGCCCCAGGGGTTGCAAAGGTTCTGTGATAGTAAAATGTCTTGTCCAATAACACAACACACAGGAGATAAGCCTGGTCCTCATGGGACACTAGACTTAAGCGCAGACTTCAACCTAACATATGTTATCTGGTCGGATTAACGAGTTGGTAGTATTTAAGTGTTTTTTTATTACAACATAGATTGATTGCAAAATTAAATCAACGTTCTGAAGCCACCTTGACTCCAATATCAACTTACTGTAAACGTCATCATTATTTGTAGCCGCGTTCTATTCAACCAAAACATTTCAAAACTCCTTTTCCATTTCCGAAAAATTAAAAACCGGAATTTTTGGTCCTTCGCGCCAAAACAAAGAGTTGATGTCGTAAGGAGGGGTTATCACAATTTTTACACAAAAAATCATTTTACTTGCACTTGAGACTGTCTGGACTAGCATCACCTTCTAGCATAAATTGAATATAGCGCAATCAGTTCCTTGCCTGGCTGCTGGTAGATTCCAGGTCCTCACACTTGAATCCATCGATGCCGAGATTAACCAACGGGAGTCTGGGCTAAAGGCCTGAATAACAAAACGAAATTACTAACACTCAGTACTCCAGAACTAAGATTTTGCGTCAGACTGCTAAACTGTCATTTTATGTGACCAGGAATGTGGAATGAGTTTGAGTGGACGAGCAAAACTAAATAAAGATAGAGAACTGGGGAGAGTTGAGACTCGCTTTCGCCATTGGCCTCGCTTTGACACTCATCGAGGACACTGGGTGAGAGGCCAGGAAGGACGTTTACAGCAGTTTCGCGATCAGTGCGAAATCACTAGTAAGGCTGTAATACAGACGGGAAGGGGAATTCTGAGATCAAAAAGGGTCGAAGCTAAGAGGACCTTACATGAGCCAGTTTCAATGATCTGTATAAAATAAATTACAACATTTAAAGAGGAACCACATCAGCCAGTAGCTGGTTTTCATGTAGGTCCACTATCCTGGTTAAATTGGAATTTGAAGATTTTGGTTTTTGTGGAGGGAGGAAAACCGGAGAACCCAGAGAAAAACACTCGAAGCAAGGTCACAACCAACAACAAACTCATCCCACAGAGGGCACCGGGCCAGAATCAAGCCCTGCCACATTGGTGGGAGGAGAACAGATCTTTCACCACTACCCCATATCTACCAGGACAGGTTGAGAAGCAGCATAGGCCAGTTATTCTACATTACCCATTGCTGAGTCACAACACGGTTCTATCATTAATATCTCCACTCACCAGGTCAGTAATTCTGTTGGTGTGTCCACGGAATATTCTCACAATACGTCTCATATCTATATCTACAACTTGTATTTCGAAATCATCTAAAGAAACTGCCAGTAAGGAGCTATGTAAGAAAAAAAAAAGAAAAATAACATGTCTTAGTTTATTTAAAACAATGTGACTGTATTTCCTAAGATCCCTGAGCGCTGATTTCAACGTTCACACTTTCCCTTTAGTTAACGACCACGGTAAAACCACCTTCAACTTTAAACCATTTCATTGTCGCCAAAATTCTCAAGTAATTCCGGGTTCTTGTAGCCAGTTGTTAGGTTTGGTCTTTGTCAAATTCATGATTTCTGCGGCTGCACGTAATCGAGTAAATGGCGGTATCTGATAGATTTTGCAGCCAGTAAATGGCAAATCGTCAATGGAGCACTTAAAGGGTTTCCCATTTCCCATTTTCGAATCAAAACACGCCGTCACGCCAGCATAACTACGGCGAATACCTCACGTTGCTAAGCAACTTCGATGTCAAGAATCGGAGGCTCTGTTTATTCCCAGGAAAGCCAGACTCTACAACGAGGAATTTTGAGACAGTGTTTTACATGAACTTACGCCAACAAACGAAGAGTGCAAATAAAAGTGCGTGGCGCTCAGTGGCATATAAGGAAAATGGCGTCTTGCAGTTCAAGCTTTACCTGTCTCTGTGTAATAAAATCTGTGTAATGGGTACTTCAAAAGTTAACGTCTGAAGGAGTTTTCGAGTTTTAAAGTTCCAGAACTGAAAGGAAAAAAATAAAGCGAATTAGATAATACTATTCCACGCATTACAGCAACGCGCTTAAAATTCGCCAACGTGAAGACGAAATCCACTAGGATTTTAATGGACAAAAACCTTGTACCAGAATGACTTTTAGTACATCTCAGTCCCTTTGGCATTTTCTTAAAACTAAAGATATGTATAATTGCTAGAATACCAAAAAATAATTCCCAATGGGAACTTTCAAAGTTCAGAGAAATAACGCAAACACAGGTGAAATTTCACTAGTTAACTTTCACGTGTTTCAAATGAACTTCACAACTTATTTTCGACACTTGCGAGTTGTTGGAAATGATATCTTTTGAGAAGATATTTAAAGCAGCCACACAGAAGTTTGTCGTGCAAAGTTTTTGTCCGCTTTGTTTTTCGAGCTTGTGGTGAGTGGATTCCTTCTTCAAGGTTTTATACTGAGGATATTCTGAAGCCTCGGCTTGTGACACGGGGGTAATTCTCTTTCGGGACCAACCAGTTCTAATTTGAGCTTAATCGTTATCATCTGAGAGAATTTAAAGCAGTTATTTCATGTTCGATTGCGATAAACCGTTTTAGGTCGGTTGTTTTTAGGAATTTCAACCAAGTTAGCCCTGCCAATGAAGTTGAAATAGGTTGAAAATATTGAGTCCAACCAAAGCAAATTAAAAGGATCCATTTTCCAAAACAACACGAAAAAAAACCTTTTTCAAACATGTTTAAACCCAAAAAGATTTTGATCTAACTTTGTAACGTCAAAATTCCATAATCTTCGTTAAAAATTAACATTTGCTCCTTTGTAGCTGCTATGCAAGTTTAAAAAAATTTTATCGTGTCTTTCTTTGGCACCGACCCATTACATGTAGAAGAACTTACCTTTAGATTACAATCAGCACCGGCGGTCATGACTTGTTGATTG
>OMLO01003645.1_pt1 | contig 12713 bp, 5 predicted proteins | sample 1674811 | NCBI WGS metagenome assembly OMLO01 (sample SAMN06265003, study PRJEB25207) | coral metagenome | isolation source: Coral host | place: Mexico:La Bocana,Puerto Morelos, Mexico | collected 2008-11-13
TATCAAGCGAAAGCACTGATTGTAGCAACGGATACGATTAACAGCGGGGGCAGCTGTAGTGGTAACTATTCCTAGTAAGTAGTTCACTCCGGTAAAATTTTCTCCTGTTAAAATGCAGTCTACTGTACATCTTCCTCCTTTTGTAGGTTGTACGTAAAGAAACTGAACGCCTCAAGAATGAAATCAACAATGCTGCCGTAGAAATCACACAGAATGCCACAGCTGAAGCCACGATCATTCATGCTAAAGCAAACGCCGAGGCACTTCTGATGGTGGAGAAGGCACGTGACACAGGCCTGTCCTACATTTACCAACAGCTGAATATCACAAAGGAAGAACACAAATCTTCTTTCAACTATTTGCGCACTCTTCGAGGACAGAAAAATGTCAAATTCAATGTTGGTTACAACACTCTTATGGCGAAGAACTGAACTGGGATATATTTGGTCTTAACTTAGACATTTACATAAACCTGTTTAGGTGTAATTCATGAATGTTAACAAGGAATGTCTCAAATTTTGCAAACATTAACATCAGATTTATCACTGACACTCAGGGAAAAATACATCATTTTTATTAATCTGGATTTCAGTCAACCTTAAGCTTAGGTGTTTGATCAGTTCTGTAAAGGTTCTTTTAAGGTTGTTTGAAATCAATGCTACCCACAAAATGCTGATAATTTATTCGCACTGCACCTTCGTGAACTATCGCGATAGAAATTTCAAGCCCAGAATGTAATAATAGTTAAATACCGGTAGACACCAATAAACTTGCTGGCTTTTCACACATACGTTCTTTGGGCTCGTCACTATTCCTGCCTCTCAGGAGACTGAATTGCAAAAATACACATTTAGGTTAACATCTTGGGATGGAATTGATGCGATTGTGGAAAATATGTAAAAACCTCATAGACAAACTTAGCCCATGTGCTCTTACTTGGTCAAATTTAGCCTCTTCCAGACATTTAGTTAGTACCATGAAAGAAACCACAAGTGGGCATGAATTCACAAATACGTGTGATCTTTCAGGTCTCCCACAACTGTCTAGTGCTCATAGAGTAGAATATATATGCCATAAAGTTTACTTTTCAACATCAAGTTTGCTTTGATCGATTTTTTATTTTCAAAAAGATGTTGGATAGCAGAGTGACAAACTGTCTGGCCAAGCATCTGGATCCAGCCATAACATGAATAGCAGCAGCACACTTGTATAGACATAACAACTCTGACACACACACTGCATAAATATATACTGGACAGCAATGTATTTCACCTCTCTCTATCATTTACAAGGCTTAAAATGACCAAATAATGTTATATGTAAAATAATTGAGGCGTTTGTTCTGTAGCAGCATATTTAAAGCCATGCATATATGCAGGTATTGAAAAAGTACTCTCCTGTACAATTCATCCTTTACAGTGGTTGGTCAGAAATCAGCTTCTTTTCTCTGATAGCAGCTGTTATGGTGCCATGCTTCTTCTGACCTGATAATGTCCTTATGGGACCCAGGTCCCTTCATAGCTGTAACAGTTCTCACAGCCTGGCCATTTTCCTAAACTGTGGTACTGTTAGCACAGGAACATTTCTGGTGTATGCTTTCACTCTGAGATTCCTGTCATCTGTCATCAAAACAACTTTCCTCTGGATAGTTATTGGTTTGTTTTCTGTGAAATAATAATAAAAAATCTAGTCTTACTAACTAAATACACACACTGGGAAATATTGGCCCAAGGTTGTGACAGTACAGACCAAGTGCAGCGGAGTCCTTACAAAACTGATCGAGGGCCAATATTCCCAAGTACAACTCAAACAAGCTAGGTTAGTAAGTAGTTTCTTATATGTCACTTGAAAACAACAAATGCATGGCTTATGACAACTTCGTTCCCAGGCTCTCTCTCTCCTCTGGCTCCTTTGTCTTTGGGAGAAAGACCCTGGTTACGGTTGGTAATGTCATCACCTGTGGCACAAACGTTTCCACTGGGGTAGAGTTATCAAAACAACCTCAACTGAAGTGAAAGGGAGACCATCACTGGTCATCGCTATATTAAACCACACACAGGCAAATACCTCCAGACCATCTTTCCATTTAATAATAATAGATACAAAGACAATATTATAGTTCCTATTACTGTGCAGTTTTATATTCAGTGTATCTCCAACCCACTATGACCTGGTCAACAGCAACTTCTATTATCAACAACACTAAGATGTGCCTGGTATATGTGACAAAACACATATGAAAGTTGTGTTTCACAGCGATTACAACATTTCTATAAAGACAAGCACTGTCACTGAAAAATCTGTACCTGTGGCCAATCGGTTTACAAAGTTTTCCTCACAGTAGTGCAAGCAGCATGAAAGGATGATGTCATCATTGCAGTTCTTGCCCTAAAATACAGCCAACATAGACACATTCAGCATTGGTCAGTCTAATGAAGCCATGACAAGTAATATTAGTAACAACGATTATGGAGGCCGGCAACATTTACCAGCACTTTTTGGATGAATGTTACCACTGTTTAACCAAGTGATTCTACAATAATAGTATCAGACAAATGCCCAATCATTTGAAAACAAGTTGCAGTCATCCTTTTCATATAACAGGCTACCATAACAAAAAATATAACATACTAAAATCGCCCTTAATTTTAGCTTAAAGTTCTTATAACTGAAAAACGAACTTTGTGATGCCCATTTTTTATTTCTGAATTGTAAAAATCATGATAAGATTCAACTTTTTGCAAAGTTTAAAAAATTCTGGAGTGGGTTCAGAACCACCTAAAATTTTCGAAAATCGATGGATGGGCACCATTTTTAATTAATACCATGATTTAGGCATCAACTGATATGGATTACTAACATAATAAATAGTCAAAATCTTCGTCCTGGAAAGTGCTGGAAACTGTTTCAAGCCACATTAAGCACTAGTTAACCTGGCCACAACTAACTTTGGGCATGAGGATAGGAGTATCAACTTTCAGAATCATTTGGTTCATTTGTCGTCAGTTTTAGACATTTGTCAATTTTCAGTGATACTCTTGGTTTTCATAATGCATAATGTTACGAAATTATTGCAAAAGCTTGTGTTCCACATTGGATTTCATACCCTTGCATTCTTGTTTTTTTTTCCGCAATGCCCGTTTTCAGAACAAGCTGATTTCCTCCCAAAAATGTCAGACTTAGGAAAGGACGCCAAACGAATCATGAATCATGAATTACCTTCCTTCCTGAAGGATCCTCACTTCTGAATGCTATTGTATCTAGTTCAGTGCCCTTGCTAGTGACTGTTTTAACCTGAGGGTTTCTCTGACTGAATTCGTTCTCAAGAAAGTCAATGGCAGACCTGTAAGACACAAAACCAGTGAAACACCCATCCACAAATGAAAAATGTCTGCTGTCTTACTTTTTAATGTCTTAACAGACTTTTTTCTTAACCCAGATTCTAATTAAAGAAGTTTTAGAGGAACTTTTTAAAACTATAAGAACTTGCAAAATCAGAAAGGCACATTTTGCCAAGCTCATTACAGCATTGTCAAGTTAAAAATGTGAGTGTTGTGAAGATAATTATACAACTAACTGAAACATTGTGCTGGAGTATAGCTATAAAAATTGTGAGTACAATGTTCTACCTGAATGTTTTGATCTGGTTTAAGATCTCATAAATGAGGCAATCCAGTTTGTTTCAGACATTTTATCAGTGCATTAAACCAAGGGTGCTGGCTTCCTGGTTGTGTTTTACTAGATTAACTGAACAATTTTGTGTGTTCTTTGTGCCCTTTCTGTTTTGTTTTACCATCCTACTCTAGTTTTGCATCTCATTAAGCAGGTGTATTTTTTTGCTTCTGATCATAATAATTAAGCATACACAAAAGCAATTCCAGATTACTTTGAGCTCAAAATTGAAAAATATCTCTCTCAGGCGCTTGTTTGTTTGACAGCATAACAATGGCTTTTTACTTCTCATGTACAACTGACCTGGCATTATCCAGAACATACTGGGCATGCTGTAGATTGTTGTATTTGTACGGCTGGAAATCTTTCTTTAAACCATCAAGTTCATTGATCACTGGATGAATGAGAAACAACACACGTATCAGCCAACCTCCCTGTTCAGTGTGTCATTTTTGTTAGCAAAATAAATTAGCACACTGTATTTGTTGATAAACACCTGTTTTTTATCTTTTCACTGCCAAGAATATCAAAGTCTAGCTTTGTCTTGGCAGCTCCGCTTCTGAAACAAAGCACTTGCATGCAAATTCCTGACAGTAAGGAAGGCTAGCCAAAGTTGAAAAATAAAAATTTTAAGAATAAAAATACTTTAAACAAACAGTACTATCTACACAAAAATGCTAGATTTTCTTTTCGCACACTTTAGTCCCCTAGGGTAGGTCAGTATGTTCAAATGGGAAATGTCTACAAAATTGATACTGGGCATATTCCGTCTCATAGAACTTATCAATCTGTCCAAGAGGAGGTGGAGGCACCTTAAGAAAGATGATTTCAGAATCAGACTCCTCCCAGCTATATGGGGGAAGTTGACATAAACTGATACTATTTGTAGCAATACCGCCTTACCTATGAGAGGCACAATAAGAGTGAAAGCCTGGCAGGCCACAATAGCCCTGAGTCCATCCAAATGATCCACAAAACAGTTGGTATCAGGCACCAGGTATGTTGGATAGTTTTCAAACATTAAACGTGGCTTAGAAATGTGCTCCTCTATCACTGCCTGTGTTTATAAAACATTGTATAATTAACAGGAAAACTAAATAAAATCAATCACTTGCTGAATTGGATCTCTTTCACTGAGTCATATGTGAACTAAAACATTATTATAAGCTTAATTGTTTATTCCTCCTCTAGATATTCTGGAATGTTCAAGTGGAGAAAAAGAAGCGAAATGGAACTTTTATCTCAAGAAACAGTTTTAGGTTTTGTAATGGCTCTAAGAGAAGGAGGAAATGTTTGTTAAAGAAGCACAGCTATTTACTACCATAATAATCTTTAGAGTTAGGTCGTAAAGGCTAAGTAATGGTTACCTTAGCTTTATCCTCTCTCTCCTTGTGATCTTCCACTTGTTTCTTTAGGGCATCTTTCTTGGCCTACCACAAATTATACAAGATAAATATTCTACTGCTGTATTTTCTACATGTACTTAAACTGTAGAGTGCTTCGATCAATTGTAAAACTATAGCAATAGATGAACTATGCCAAAAATCAAGCTGTGCATGAACTTTAATCCAGTTGTCTAGCAACAAGATGTCGACTAAAGCCCTACCTTGAGTTCCTTTACATCTTTTTCCACCTCATCACTGTTATGAAAAATTATTAAAGTACAGATTAGCTAGGTATAGTGAGAAAACAGACTGGAAAGCTAATAAAAGTACAGGTAAAATCTAAGATCTGTCAAATTATTGAACAATAGTACTATAATCCCATCCAACTCAAAGTATTTAGGCTAGGTCTTGCAAGAAGTGCAATTCATGTTATGGTTAATTTGTAACACGATATTGTTAGTAATAACAGTACAGGTATGTTGAAAAGCAACATACATAGAACAGAACACTGTATTTTTTTGTATTTTTCAACACAGAGTACTTGTTCGTTCATAAAAATGGTCACCTTCCTTTGTTCTCACTTGACACTCCCAGTGGTCTTATCATAAATCACATTGTACCACATACCCTGAATCCAGCTCTTCCTCTTCACTCTCAATAATCACATCATCTTCATCATCTGATTCCTGAGACAAGCAAAACTATTTCAGAACCCACAAACTTGACTGTTATCAATGAAAGATTTTGGAGTTGGTCAATGCCTTGGGTTAATAAGGAAAGGTTTAAAAATCAATTATCACACAGAAACTAGTTAACACTGGTTGAAAACTACATAATCTATTTACTGTTGTTAATTAGTGCCACAGCTACACCCTACACCAACTCAGTATAATCCTTAGCTACAAACCTCATGTTCATCATGTTGTGATGTGTCCAAGTGAACTATGACTGAGTCTGTTGACTCCTTAATTGGTGAAACCGGAGTGCTCTTTATCATTGCAGAGAACACTCCTTTCTCATCATCAAATTCTAATGGAGGATTTTCCAAGGAGACCAGAAAAGCAGCGAAATCCTTCAGACACTGGCAACGGAGATAGTCTTCAGCCAGGTTCTGTACAAGAAACATAAAGAATTCCACTTACTTCTCAGAATTAAAACTAACAGTTATCTGCAGTTGATAATGGTATCACTAAAGTAAAGCTAGTGAATCAGATATGTATGGTACTACTTTTTTGTTTAGCTTGCCCTACTTATCAAGAGTGTATTACTGTTTTGCTTGTCCTTCACTAAAGATACTGTAATGTGACAAGTACTAATTCAATGATAAACTTGACATAAAATATTGATCACATGCTATATGTTATTAATAGTTTACATTACTAAAAAATCAACAATGTCCACTTAACCTTGTGCTGTACATCAGACACTTTACACAATGGTCTGATGGCCTTGTTCAATGGCTTAAATCCAGCAAGAAATTCATCTTCCCATAGGGTTACTATCTCATCACCTAGGGCATGTCATACAGGCCTGCTATAAGACTGTCTACCTTAAACACCACATAGAGCCTCAATCTCAACTGCTTTTAAGGTGGCTCAAAACGTTTTTCAGCGCCTAGATTTTGATGGGTTGTTACAACCACATATTAACACTAGATTCTACAATCTCAAAACAATGCCCAATCATTGGTAAACAAGTTGTTATCAATTTTTTTACACAATAGCAACAGTATGATCTGGGAAAAACACCCTTAATTTCAACTTTAGGGGCTTATGATTCAAACGGCACAGCAGATTTTTTATATTATTAAATTTTGATAAGCATAATAAGATGCAACTTTTGATAGGGTTTTAAACCAAATTCTGTACATAGGGTTCAGAGCCACCTTAAATTTTTCAACAGATTTTTTTTTAAAGCTGACCAAAAGTTGTGTCTTATCAGCTTATCGAAACTTGATAATATAAACAAAACAAAAACTTTTGTGCATATTTCATACTCAATTGACCCAATCTGGGTATCACCAGAAAGATCTTTTCTTCCTGTAGAACTTCAATACAAGTGATGCCAATTGATGTCACAAGTGGAAAGAAGGCCAACAATTGTCATGGGAGGTTACCAGCAGCACAGACATCCATGGTTTAATAAGAAGAGATTTTATTTCACCTGTTAACAGCAATAACAAAGAGGATTTATTTTCCTACCATCTTCATCTTGAACATTGTCAATATCCACATAAGCTATAGCATTTGTGAACTGGCTCACTGATTCCCAAAGACTTCTATGAGTACTAATAAGAAAAATAATTGTATACCATTAAAAATGGGTCTTTCCGCTAGACATATTCATTGACAACAGAAATGAACCTTAAAGAAAATATTCCTGCTATTCAAGATATTGCAGCACAAAACAACTAGTTACACCTAGTGACAAGTGATAATAATAATAATAATAATAATAATAATAATAATAATAATAATAATAATAATAATAACAACTTTATTTTAGTGTCAATGTCTTCTAGCACTTTTGCACTAATCGGGGACACTTTCCAAGCTAGATTTGGGATTTGGAAATGTTGGTTTTTGAGGAGAGGGGAAAACCGGAGTACCCAGGGAAAAACCTCTCGGAGAAGAGAAGAGAACCAACAACAAACTCAACCCACATATGACGCCGGGTCTGGGAATCGAACCCGGGACACATTGGTGGGAGGCGAGCGCTCTCACCACTGCGCCATCCCTGCTCCCCACAAAGTATATTTTAATATGTCCTTTGTTCTCGTGCAACATGTGCAATGAACGTTTTGATTGGTTGACTTAAATCAGAATGGCCGAGTCGCACCACGTTTTGTAAGGGTATTGAAATTCTATAAATTAGAGTAAGGGTAAGCATTTAATTCAGTTGTCAGGTGTTTTAACATTTGCTTGGATAATAAGCCCCATCAAAATAAAATTGAATACGCCCACTGCATCGCTGAACACGACATATTTCTTTCCATCTTGTGATTCGCAAATACCAAACTGTTGTATTGTAGAACATGACTTCTTAAAACTTTCGCCTTCTGTAAAATCCAGTATTTGGTCCAAGGGTGACAAAATATGCTTCGTACCGCGCATCAATATGCCTGATTTATGTGCGCTTTTTTAAATGTTTTGTTGCATTATTGATTCGCGATTATCTACTGACTAATTCTTAGAACTGATAATTTTAATTTAGGAGTGTACTGGTAAACCTTTGACTGTTGTTACTATTGGAAAAACTGGTAATGGAAAGAGCGCTACTGGTAACAAAATAGCCGGCGCCAGGGAAACCGCAGAGACGTTTCCTACCAGCGATGGTGCTGAGTCTGAAACGGAAGTCTGTCTGCATGGATATGGTACCTATGAAGGCAGACCCATTACAGTGATAGACACCCCTGGCATTTTAGATACAAATGTAGTGAAAAAGATGTCCAGTTGTGGTTCCTGGTTGCCTGCGTATAGAGAGGATCAAAAACGAATTTTAAGAGAATTAACAAATATGTACACTATGGCTCCAGACGGTTTTGATGCTATCCTTATTGTAGTTCAATATGGCGTGCGATTTACTGCCGAGGACGCAGAGGCACTGAAATTGCTTACAGCCTTTATGGGGGAAAAAGCCGAAGGTCACATGATCTTACTTCTCACACGTGGCGATCAAGCTGCACTTAATGCACGAAAGAAGGGAGTCTCCTCGGTCGACGACTACGTAAAGCAGTGGATCTCTGGTATGCCGGAATGGGTGAAAGATTTTATCGATCGAATTGGTGATCGATGGGTCTTGTTCAACAACTTGCTGGATGCCCACGAGAATCCCGTGGCTTATCAAGGACAGCGACGACGACTGATTGAGGTAGGGCGGCAAGGCTCATATAAACGCCGGAATTCGATCATAAAGGGAAGTACCAATTAGTTTAGTTTCCAGTCCGAATTTGGCAGATTCTAGTTCCGAGACCAAAGTGTGCCAGATTCTCAGTTCTAAACTATAATTTTGCTTAAAATCCTATTGTCTATATGAACACCAGGAATAAGTTTCCAGCAGTACATCAAAGAACTCCTAATGAGTTAGATCATTTTTCTACGTTCTTTGCGCCCTGCGTCCACGGCTTAGATTAGGGCCAGTTTGATAAAAAGTACGATAGTCAATAAGAAGGCCACAGAATCGAAAAGGCTTAGCTAGTCAGGAGTTCTCACTTGCTAATGGTTAGGTATACCGCATGGTTCAAATCCTATCAGAAAATCTGGATTTTTTGATTGTCCAACGTTCAACGCTGGTAACAAACCGAACAGCATTTTATCATGATTAGGTTTGACGTTTATCACCTCCTTTTACCCGATATATGGACTGTATTTCCTTAATATAAGTGCTTTACGGAGAGGCCTTTTTCGGGGGATGAAGTGTATCACACTTACACTAGGCGAGGTACTCAAATAATCAGGTTGTCTGTTTCTTAGGTAATAGACAAGATGACTCACGGAAAGCCCTTCGTCGATTCTAAAACAAGAGCTGCGAAAGGGATTGAAGAGGCCTTGGATGCCACTGGGTACCCGGTTAATTTAGAAGCACTGAGAAAGGAAGCACAAGAAATTGACACTTACTTGAAAGATCCTAAGTTGAGCCCTAACGAGAGAAAAATACTTGAAGAGGACAGGGCCAATCTCAAAGGAGAAATTACTCGGAAGGAGGAAGAAGAAAAAAGAAAGCGAGAAAAAATTGAGCGTGCAGCTCGAAAAAAAGTCCAAGATGAGGTGAAGAAAGCCGGAGGATGCTATCCAGGGTCAGCCATCTTTATTGACAGACAAGGCCGTAGACGACAAATAGATTCTCTAGACGTAGGTGACGAGGTGCAGGTCATAATCAACAACGACATCCGAGCAGAACCAGTGATCACTTTCATTCACCGTCAGCCAGAAGTTGTGCAAGAATTCCTCCAGATCACAACTGAGAAGAGCAACATCCTGAAGATCACTGAAGATCATCTGCTGTTTGTAGAGAGGACTGGCAAAGCAACAGCCATCCCTGCCAGGGATGTCAAAGTCGGAGATACTTTGTACGTAAAAGCAGGTGATAATGTAGAGAAGGATGCAGTTCTGAGCATCAGCAAAGTCTTCGAGAAAGGTGTTTACGCCCCAGTGACCCTCAGTGGCACCCTTCTGGTCAACAATGTGCACACCTCGTGTTACTTTGATGTGCTGTCTCATGAGTGGTCCCACAAAGCCATGGGTGTTGCACGCGCAATGCATTATGTGTCCCCTTGGATTCTGCAGTGGATCAGTGGCGTTGGACAGAGGGATGGATTCCCTGGCTGGTGCAGACTGGCTCATAAAATGCTTACCTTGTCGGGCTGAATTATGAACGGTACTAACTGATCATATATTTTTACTTTTTTTATTTGATTTGATCGTGTATTTCACTTCTTAGTTTTTTTAACCTTTCTGTACGGACTGGATGTGAAAAGCAGCAGTTAGTTTACATAACAAAAGAACGTTGTTGTTATTTTACAGTGACAAAACGTTAGAGGTTAAAAGGTGTGATAATTATAGCTAGATTTTAGACCGTTTGGGTGGAAAAATGAGTTTGAAGATGGGAGACAAAGAAATTTGCTGTGGCAAAACAAACAAACAAACAACATTTTGCAGTCAGTTGTTGTGACAAAGAACTTTGTAGTTTGTCTAACAAACTAAGCTTTGTTGTCAGCGGTTACGTGACAAAAAGAACCTTAAGTTGGTTGGCGTGAGAATTCAAAGAACTGTGTGCATGTACTTAGTGTTTCAGACAACCTTGCAGTTAATTTGAAAGACAAACAACTTTGAATTTCGTTTTGGAGACAAAAGACAACTTTGTGTTTCAGAGATTATAGAAGAAGTTAGCGATTTTCTAGTTAACCTGGCCTTTTTGAGCTCATTTAAGTTTGTGTTTGGCAAGGTAAAGAACATTTATAGCTGATTTCTTTGCATTGTCTCCTATGAGGGGGAGTTTACCTGTAGCTTGTTTTGAAGCAAATAATTTTGTTATTAACTTGCGTGCCAATTAATACATGGATGCTAAGATTAACCAGCTTGGAATGTTTTGATTCTTGTCTTGTCCGTTTGATTTTGGAAATGATTTTTTGATTTCCAAAATTTGTCCGTTTGATTTCCAAAATCGGAAATTCCGGCGTGTCACCAGCAGTCTGTGCATGGAGATCAGCGGTGTGTGCATGGAGTTGGAGCGCCCTAATTTGTATGTGTGGAAACTACTTTACAGATTTCTGACGAATACGGAGCTCAGCCAACAAAAAATTCGAATATATTTCTCAGAGACCTTTTAATTTGAGCGCTGAGCGAATACTTTCGACGGGCCATTTGGACTTGCGCATTGCCTAAGGATTTTTTCAACAGTGCTCCTTTGATTTGGCTGCAGGGAGCGGTATTATCCACTTTGATTCCTTTTTTAATAGCTTTCTTTCGGAAATCAAAAGAATTCACAGTGCCGTCAGCTGAGCCTCTTGATGGAGAAGGTCATGCAGAAGGTAGAATGGCATACTACATTTGCCTGACGCACGGCTTTGCAGCCCATTGGAGGCATGGTGGAACAAGGTTTGCGTTTCCAATCAATTTCTTCCCCAGACTTGACAAGACATGATAGGTGTCTCGGGACACACCACTGTTGCACCTTCCATGCTGTCATTTGCTGCATCCGTCGCACAGATGGGCTTCTCAGCGCTTGTCACTCTGTTCGGTCTGTACTCACGACCTCTAATAATAGCTAAATATTGATGACTTACTGGATACAGGAGTTACGACTATGTTTCTGGGAAATTTAAGGTAATTCAGTTCATGTCGTTATCTCCTCAACAGGCCAGTAGTGTAAAGAAACACGAGTCACAGCTACGCCAGAGCACGGGTTTGAAAAAGGCATACTTAGTTGCATCTGGGAAGCAGGGTTGGGCGGTTGGCGCAGTACTGAGAGCGCTTGCCTCCCACCAATAACAATAGGTAGTTTAAGAAACCCACGACGGTAACGGCAACGCCGCGAAACACAAGGTTTAATAAGCAGAACAATGGCTGTGCACGTGCGTTATAATTCTTGATACATTTCTTTGCCGTCCTCTGCAAAACAGCAACGTGAAATGACCAAATTATGGGTTGTCTGGAGAACGTGAACCATGACGGCTAATTTTTAAAATTTCTATTTTAAATTTATCGCCTAGTCCCAGATTCAGTCCCGTGATAGTTTTGACAGTGACAAACAAATAAAATGACGTAAGGGTATCTCGAGATTCGTAGGTAAAATATAAAATCATTTTTCAATCGACGTTGTCCTCGGCGCCCCCGTAGTAGCTTCTTAAACCGCCTATTTTTTTACGGCCAGGTTCTGTTTTGGCTGCGTACTAGATGTGGTTTGAGTTTATTGTTGGTTCTCGCCTTGCTCCAACGGTATTTCTCCTGGTTCTCCGGTTTACCTCCCTCCACAAAAACCAACACTCCAAATTTCAGCTTGACCAGGATAGAGGACCCGCATGAAAACCAGTTAACGCTGATGTGGTTTCATCTCTAAACATTGTCATTCAATCATTTAATTTTTTTTTCATGGTAAGTGAGAATATCATACTTGTCTTCAGACTGTGATACTTAAATTTATATGTAGAATACTATC
>OMLO01003646.1_pt1 | contig 12710 bp, 4 predicted proteins | sample 1674811 | NCBI WGS metagenome assembly OMLO01 (sample SAMN06265003, study PRJEB25207) | coral metagenome | isolation source: Coral host | place: Mexico:La Bocana,Puerto Morelos, Mexico | collected 2008-11-13
GCCTACGTCATTTTTTTTAGGTAGTTAAGAATCCCGCGTTATTGGTTGATTATTACCGCGTAGGTGGTTATGGCAGTTGAAAGGTGTTTTTCACACAGCCGGGAAATGAGGGATATACATGTCTCGATCTCTGATACGCAGAATAAAAAATACTGAGTAAGAGAACCTGGAGCTGATCAATTTACTCACCTTGGTGGCAATAATTTTCAATAGGTCTTCTCTTGGCACTCAAGCAAATCTACCAGTAAAGATGACAAACACCACGCCACGGTTCTAGAGATGTATCGATTTTCTGTGGCTGTAGCTAACAAGGTGTTTTTGACCGAAAAGGCTCGGACCATGAAAGCACACCGTCAGCCTCGTTATCAACGTGACAGTATTTTCAATTCAGTGTTCTCGTCTTCACCAAATTGGATGTGATGGTAGCGTAAAAACGGCCAAGTCACCTCATCTAAAATATAAAACACACATGCTCTTTCTTTTTTATAAGAATTTGTTTTATGAGAATATAGCGGCTGAAATTTGCGAAATTTTAATTGAGAATATTTTAAGAATAAACCAGAGGCTGAGATTTTGAGAATAATTTATTTTTTTGTAAAAAGTTGTAAACCAGCCTGTTCGATAAAATAAATAAATATAAAAAATAGAATCTTCGATGCTAATAACATTTTCTGCAAAAAGGTATGTGGGTGACATCAGGATAAATTAAATGCCTGCAGGCTGGCTAATTACTTCAACGCCATCCAGACACTAATTACATTTGAAAACAAATGTCACACTGTAATCTAAGAATATTCACAAGAATATTTTCAGCTTAAAATCGGCCGAAAAATTAGAATTTCAGCCGGAAAAACAATATTCTTATAAAAAATGGGGGGGGGGGGAAACTATTTTAAGATCTTAGTCTACTGGCTGTATATATGTGTAATTATAAAATAATATCCAAATAACAGTATGTTGTTCATAACGGTTTGACATACCGTAGGCTTGTAACTCCCCCAATATAGTTTTGGCTCAACTGACAGGATCCGCGCCTGATATGATAATATGAGCGTCAAATCCGATTTATTCAAAAGTTTGAAAGAAACGAAAACTCGGCAACTGTGGCTATACTTACTGAATCCTTGGAGTTCTATGGAGAGTAGAGTAAACGAATTTTGAATCTGTCCGTTTTGCTCCGTATTTATTTTATGAAATGTACGTCACAGTGTCGCCGCGTTCGAGTTGAAGTAGAAAACATTATGGTGCGTGGTGAAAAATGATTTAAGTGCTGCCATCATAAAGTTTCTGATCATGTACTTGGGACAGCTTAGTCTATAGATTCTACTATTTAAAGAAAGATTTTAAAAGACTCTTATATCCTGTGTCAATGGCTGATCACTACAGGCAATAGTGATCAGAACTACTGTGCATAAGAATATATTATAAAATGATGGCGGAGCCCCACACACATATAGGAAAGCAAAGGAAACCCGTGAATTGATATTCTCGTGGTTATCATGGCTAGCGGTATATACCCTTTTCGTAAATAGCTGCCAATTTAAAATTCTTTTGTATGCATTGAAATTAGCCTTACTAACCTCGTTTCAGAGTAAAAATTCTTTTGAATTACTAACTTCAAAATGAGGTTAGGAAGGCTACTTTTAAAACTTTCAAAAGAATTTGTAATTTCCGCCATTTATGAAAGTGGTCTATTGCTTGCGGGGGCGAACGCAAAACGGTGACGACGGAGTCGCGCAACGGTCCAGCTAATAGGTTAACGAAGACATACAGCCTTGGTTTATAGCGTCCCTCATTGAAACTGGACATCCATTTAATGCTCAATTGACACCTGTCAAAAGAGAATATCCGCTTACCTGTATCATGTGATCATACCGCAGGCTCAAGTTAGTTTAGAGCTCATCAACGTCAAGTAGTTGTTTGAAGTGGATCGTTGACCAATTGCTAGTTTTCGATTGGGTCGCCAGCGCGTGTCTGGTTAACTTTTTGTAAATAGGGGCAGGTTGTTCGGAAGCGGGTTGACACTGACCCGAGATTAAAAATCAACCGAATAATAAATTTTTCTTGTATCATCATCATCATAATCATCAACTTTATTTAAAGAGGGTGAACACATAACAGTAAAAAACTGAAAAACCAGTGGCCCTCTGATAGAAAATACAATTAATAACTAAGAAAACTAGGTAAAAATTACACTAAAATGAGGAAATTGATATAAAAGGAATTAACTAAAAGGTAAAATGATTTAAATTTTTGTATGAGTCTTTAAAAAAATCAAAAATCTCCTTCTTAAAACCTACTAAACTTGGCTTGTTCGTAATATACAATGGTATCCTGTTCCAGAGGCGTGTAGTCGATACTGAGAAAGACCTCTGACTCCCGTTTGAATCGGGGGCAGACAAGGTTTAGTAGTCCATGTCTGCACGATCTTTCATTGATGTCAGCGTTTCTTATTAAAATCTGGGACAAATAATATGGACAGTCCCCAGACAATCACTTGTATACCATTGATAACCTATTTACATTTGCCTCATGATAAAATGGAACCCAATCCATTCCCTAAACAGTTGTACGCTATTCGCTTTAGTATCCGCATTTAGAATTACACGTGCTGCGCGTTTCTGATCATGAAGTTTAAATACTCTTTGCAAATTCTCAGCAGAGCATGATGTCCACACGGTTGATGCATATAGCATTGTTTGCTTGATCATAGCATTGTATACAAATGTTTTTCACTGCTTTTGTTTTGTGTATTTTGAGATTATTCAAACTCAAAACAGACCAAACAATATACAGAAAGGCCTCATTGCAAAGTTACAAAACTCAAATCCAAATTCCTCTTATCTTGTGTTAGCTTAATCGGGCTTTTGAACATCAAGCCCCAGGAGCTCCGCTTTTGGGCTTAGTTAAATCTATACATTAAAATTTTTAGTATGCTTTGACTATGGTTCAAGTGTTCCCACATGGGAAGCTAGTCAGTCTAAATCAGTGGCAACGAGAAGTTACATAAATTTTAGTTACACGGTGATAAAGCACGACGGGCATATGAGTACACGACGGAAATGTAGAAAACACGAGCCGAGCAGTCCGCAGTGCGGAGTGTTTTATCTCCATGACTGATACACGGCTTGGGCTTACCTCATTTGCTTTCTGATATAGAGATAATTTAGTGAAAAACAATAAAACACGCTTTTTCTATGTTTTATACTCTGATAAAACATGGATTTTTGACCAATCAGAGCGCGCATAAGAAAGATTATTTTCGTCCTGGTTCGTATGGAACAACGCGGATGGAACCTACTTAAGGCAACTCACAAAGCCCTTCACAACCCATATTGGCCAAGTTATTTGAAACTGAATGTATTTCAACACGAAAGATGCTCAAGATCTAGTAACAACATTCAGTTAGAGAGATCTTTAATTAATAATACTCTACAAGACCAGACTGCAAGTTTATTTAACACGTTGCCCAGCAACGTGAGGTGCTGCCAAGACTATATTGAATTTTGCAAAGACACCAAAAACATTATTTTTAATAGAGCTTTAGAACATCTGGCATAATTTTAATTTAATTTAATTTTATTTACTTATTATCATTATTATTAAATGTCTGTGAATGTGGAGTTGGTGAACGTTAAGGCCTTGCGTGCCGTTCGCCAAATAGGCTTTTCATTTACAACTCTCGAAAATATCCTATAATAAACAACATTGGTAAGCATATACAGAGCAATCCCGTTAGTCCGGTCACCAAGAGGCCACAGAAATCTGGCCGTAATAAAAGAGGTTCTTTAAAGAAGAGAATGACTGACAGATTTTGTTTGGGCCAGAATGAAGTAACTGTATTGAAGAGCTGACCGTATTATCGGGGTGGCCGTAAAGCGGGGCTCCACCGTATTCGGTAGTATGCAGATTGGGGTTATGGAGTCCATCCTTGAGGCTGAGTTTATTTCAACCTTACTGACTGAACATGTTCGAAAAGAAAGTGCGAATGTCGTTTAGTTGTTTATTGAAATGTGCTTTTATTGACGGTTAAAAATTCTGTCGTTGCATTCCATTGTTACCATGAAATTCGTGGAACACTGCTTGTCAAGTTGCCTTTGAAATACACGGTGAATACAGAGCAGTAAATAAAGTGAACACCATGTGGTGTCCTAGTAAAGTGTAACCTCTCATTTCCACAGCTTGTCGCTAATACGGTGCGGCGAAAATTGGGCTCTAATGCGATGATTTTGGCTAATCACTTTTTCCTTGAAAATTCTTTAGAGAAAGCAACAGATTGGGTTTGTGTCGTCTCAAGCTTATTGTCCAAAAAGTGATTGTTGCCTGTCGAAGTTGCTAGAAGACTTTAAAAGAAGACACCTCTCTCCAGTTCTTGTAGCTTATGCCAGTTCTTTTTCTTGGTTGACCCAACAAGTTATCTGCAAAGAACCCATTCAGCTAAGTTTATTAAGGCGCTTAAAATCTTAGAGTTCTTTCCAAACTTAAAATGTACATTGTATGCCTCGCTTGTGTTCGTCAATGGAAACTCTCGAAGTTCTCTGAAAATCATTTATTGCGAATTTGGATGAAAGGTAAACTTCACGTTGACTGCATGTCCCATTTATCTTAAGTTGGCTCAAAACAGTTTCCAGCCCTTTCCAAGACTTAGATTTCGATGGGTCATTATAATAGCTCTTCGACAATAATGATGTAAAAAAAAACTGCGCAATCATTGGTGAACACGTTGTTATTATTTTCGTGGCACCATAGGCTACCATAGCAACAGTATGACCTGCTTTTTATATAATGAAATTTTGATAAGCATGCATGATAAGACGCAATTTTTGGCAAAGTTTAAAAATTATGTACATAGGATTCAGAGCCACCTTCATTTCTAAAATTCTCAATTCTTAATTAATGAACTCCATGTACCGATTTTTTTATAACTTTGCCAATAACTGCGTCTTATGTGCTTATTAAAATTTGATAATATAAAAATTCCAAATTGCTGTTTTTAAATGAAAATTACTTAAATTAAAGGTGTCTTTAGTATGTCATATTGTTGCTATGGTAACCTATTGTGTTACAAAATGATAATAACGTGTTAAGAAAATGAATAGGTAGTTTTTTGATACTATGAGTGTAGCATCAACTGATAAAGAGTGATAATAATGACCCATCAATATTACCGTCTTGGGAAGTGTTGGAAACGGTTTTGAGCTACTTGATTAATTCCAAGCTCCCCTCACAGTTTTCGTCAGACATGGAAATAATTATGAACTATATCTCGCTTTGGATTCTGCATGATTGTCTACTTTCCATTGTTTGATCTGTCTGATTGCTACAAATTATTCCTCCCTATTTGCACCAGACATATTGATACTTATAAATATAAATCGCAACAGAGCAAGCTTAATTAAGAATATAACACAAATAGTGGCGGTAAACATTGTACTGCAACGCATTTATCACGGCATGTATCACCTCTTAATTAAGCTACGATGGCCTAAGAACAAGAGTCCAACAGCGAAAATCTTATTTTTGTCTCACGGCAGACATATCTACGTTTAATTTGTCTAATCTCATTTCACTTTGGGGAGTAACTCTTGCTGAATTCTGTCCCTTTTCCGATACTTAAATGCTATACAATAAAAATTTAATACAAGTGTGAGAAATCTTTGATTTGAAGTTTTAGCAGTATACGCCGACGTGTTCTGCTTCGTGTTCTAATTATTCACAACATCCTTCCACGCCGACGGCTATGAAGGAATTTTCATCTTGGAATTCTATCAAAAAGATTCGCGTTAAATTTTCCAAGTTTTAGTCAGTTTGAACATGTCTTTTTTAAAATTTCCGATTCTTGTAGTTAGTATTTATTTATTTCAGCATTTTTTAATTGTAAAGGAACAGAAATCTTTGCTTTGAAGTTTTAACAGTATACGCCGAACAAAACAGGACGATTCCATTCAGTAACTTCTGTTTAGTGTTTCAATTATCTACAAAATCGTCTTAAGCCGGCGGCTATGAAGCAATTTACGCCTTGGAATTCTATCACAAAGATTCGCCTTGAATTTTACTTGTTCACACTTAAATTTCTGCTCCTTGTGGTTACTATTTATTTATTTTTTTCAGCATTTTTTGGATTGTCATAAAATAAATCTTTCGTAGATTCCTGAATATACTCGCAGGCGAGTTTAAAAATAGATAAATATAAATTGTCATTCAAATTTCCCTTCTTCATAATGACACTATTAATCATACTGGTCGCCGTCGTCACGTAGTCTTGTCCAGCGACTTGATTAAGAATTGGTTATAGGACGACACAAAAGAAGACGTGAGAATCAAGTATCATCCAAGAACTAGTTTTTTTGCAGTTTTCATATAGAACTTTCGGTACAGACGCAACCAGATTGAAAGCCAGATCATAGAATAGCCTTGCTTTGAACTACTGGATTAGTTGTCCTAACTCTGTAAGTACATGCAGTGATAATTTCTCCCAGTGTGAACTGCGTACATCGATTTTAATCTCTACCGCTCTTGTACAAGTTTTTTTTCTAGATGTTGTCGTGTCTAATTCCATGATATTTTCAGAGACAAACAAGCAGCAAGCATTCTGGAGAAATGAGGGCAAGGGAACGGTTATCGTGTGCAGTTGGAAATATGTTCAATGACATATACACACAACTTTTATTCTCATTCGAAATTTTATTCTTCATGAAAGTGCTGGAACTTTCAGCTTCACAAGCAGGGCTGTTGGTGCTCATTGGAGAAATATCAGAAGCTGTAGTGTCTCTAATGAGTGGGTACCTTGGGGACCATATCAATATTCCTTTCCTATCGAACAAAATCGGCAGACGAAAATCTTGGCATCTCCTTTCAACATTTTTTATGGCAATTGGGATCCCTCTTTTGTTCAACAAGTGCTTCTTGTGCGATGGAAGAGATCAAAGCTGGCTTCCACTTGTCTACTTTGGCTTCTTCTCGGCGCTGGTTAACATCTGCTTTAACATGATGGATATAAATCACTTGGCATTTGTTACCAATGTAGCTGAAAAAGTCTCGGAATCTACAGTTCTTATCGCCATGAGGTTTGCGTCAAACAAATTATCGAAACTATAGTTTTATAATTGTGTCACTATGCTACGTTATCGAGCGTGGCATTCACAATCACTCTGCAGAATCAACAAGTTTTTCATTTATGCTCAGTAACCTTGAAACTTATTTTATAGGGAAAGTATATTTCACTTTGTCCCTAGAATACAGAATTCACTTCCACATGCACAAAAAAAGGTCACCTCTATAATACGGACGCTGCGTTCTATGCGTTATGGTAATGTTCGTATTAAAGCGGTTTGACTGTATTGAAGTTGATTGAAGCTATGCCACAGACAAGGTCTTTTCAATTAGGGAATGGGCACGGAAACATAATGAAAGAGACTGGTAAGAGTACGTAAACCATGCCAATTAGTTTATAATTTTCTGGCGTTCAAAGTGCTGTTGAGCGTACAGTGTACCACTCTTGATGTGTAGTCACTCCCTTTTCTTTTGATCTGTCAACTAGGACTATGTTCAGCTTCTTAAGTGGCGTTTATATTTACGTCATCGCGTGGGTCCTTCTTGGACAAGACAGTGGGGATAGCCTGCAGCCAAAACATCTATCAGATTTTGCGGTTAGTATATTAATAGAAGGCCGCGAAAGTCAGGTAATAATAATAATAATAATAATAAAAGCTTTATTTAAAACTGAAAGACCGATCAGCGAAGTCCGGGTGGAAGACGCTGGTATAAACCGATGATCAGTATCAATAAATTACATGATAAAAAACGATAAAAAATCTAAACACTACATTTATGATCAGTCTTGTCTAAATCAGTAAAAAATTTAAAAAGTTTAGTCTTAAAAATTTTAGGTTTTAATTTTTTAAATTAAAGGTGATTTGTTTGTTTTTTTTTTTTAAAAATTAAGACATGGTAAGCGTGCTTTAACGACATTGACGTTGGGAGTCTCTAGCACACAGAATTGTAAGTGTCAATATATAGTCTTCACTTTTATCACCATAACCCTCCCAACATGTAACAACTCGATGTACGCGCATCTTAAAAGAGTTATGATCCACATTCTTTCTTAGTTACTAGAAAGCAATTTTAATCTATGTTTACCAGTTAAGACGCCACAATTCAGTCGCTAAGAAAAGATCCGTCCTTGTCAATTGTTTTTATCTTCTTAGGCTTATCATCTTTCTGCTAGTCGTGGTTATCTTTCCTGAATATGTCATTAAGTGCATCTCGTCTTTTATTTTACAGTATCTCTCTTGGATTGCAACCGGAACAGGAGTCCTTTTTTCAGCCATTTTCTACGTTGGGACAAAAGAACCTCGCAAGACCCGTGCACGAAAATCTAGCGCTTATATAGATATGGTACGTAAAGAATTGGTACATTATCGATCATCTTCAAGTCGATCAAGGTAAATTAATTATCGCTGTACTGAATTTGAAAAAGCTGCGCCGACGTTTTAGCATGCAAAAAAAAGAACGGGTATATTGTGGGAGACACTGTAACTTAATGCTTCGTTCGAATCCAAAGTGAACGATCCTTGTTCGAGCCTTTCGCTCACTTTTTTGTGGGATTGTGTGTGAGACTAAACATGGGCTTCACATTTCATTTCTTTTAGAATGTTGGCGGATTATTCATGGTAGTGGGTGAAAAGGAAAACCAAAGTAAGTCTAAACGTAATAACAGAGACATGTTAGCTTGGATTTCAAGCGTTCAATTTATGTTTGTATTCGCGTTTTTTTATTGTTAAACGGTAAAAATCAACAATAACAAAACCGCGCTTTGGACGGTTTTCTCGCCAAACTGTACCTATAAACTTGTTGGCCCTTTACGTGTTTGACGTCATAGACCATGCCGCTCTATCTAAATTGTGAGATTATTGTCTGAAATCTTTGTTTGAAGGATTTTCTTTCTTATTTACACTTTTTTGAAACTATGTATGAGAATTTTGACAAAGGACTACTATGATACTGAGATAAAGAAAAATACCACTTCGTTCCCTAGTCACCATTTGATTGGCTGAAGAAAAAAGAAAAAGAAAGAAAAATTTAAAGGATAACAAACACAATAGCCTTCATTTAGGGCGTAAAATTATGCTCCTCAAAGTTCACGGTTTTCTTCGAGCTATGCTCTCGGAAAAGTGTTCGCTTCTCGGACCAGATCAGTAATGTCCGCGGACAAATATCCGGCATCATTTCGCGTCTAGAAAAAGCACATCTTGTGACCCGAATTTCACTCACATTGACAGCCCATGAAATGTGCGTGGAAGCATCATCTGAGGGAGGACTTGATGCCACGTCTAATAATATCTTGAGAGGAATTAACTTGAGGATAAGGTCTATATGGTGTGTTTACTCCGTTATCTTTAATCCCGGGGCACTGTCATATAAAAAGGACAGAGGTACTTGTCAGATATTCTGAAAAGTAACCCTAAGAGGTATTAAGATTCTGTTTTGTGGGCGTGGTTTGAATTTTTTTCTCTCTTCAGTGGTACCGGTTCAAAACACATCACCTCTCATACTTTTTCGGTTCAAGTCCCTGAACGGTACCTCAAAAGCTCCAGCTGTGAACCTCCTGAGGCTTAACATCCTAAGAGTACCCCGTTAAAGGTACGACTAGCATTCCCGCCCTGTTCACATGGGAGGCCCTCCTGGACTTTCATCCTCACTTGCCTCTTGATGCATATCGGCCAAGAAAGGTTAAAATGAGAATACGATAAAATACATTGTTTTTACTTGTTTTGACTTGACGCCAGCCATAGTGGTGCCCCAAAGCAGTAAACGGCTGCGTGTTGGCGTCCCAAGCCAATCTTTTGGGAGTTGAACTCTTATCTGCTTTGAGTTTGCTTTTGCTTTGTTTTATTCCACGTGAGTGAAAGCCCTTAAGAGGAGTAGCGAACTACGTGTTGTTTGTTATGAACAACGACACAAGCTCACACGTCTTACCCGTTTTCTTTATTGTTGATTTTGTCCTTAAAGCTTGGGGAAACTTTGGACAAAGGTTAATAAAATTATTTTTCTTCTTTTTGTTCTTTCTGTATAAGGCTCACGAAAAACCAGTGTTGTTCGTTCAATCGTGGACATGTTTGTGACTTCGTCGAATGAAACACCGGAACAGGAGGAAAAAGGACATCAAGACAAGGTGGATCATGAAAATCGTCAGAGGAAAAGAAGCTTACTGCAGACCTTTGTTGAAGTTTTATTTTATGACGAGGGAGACGAGAGTGATCAAGTTCCATCGCAAACTGAGAATGAGAAATCATCTCAAAAAGATCCACAAAGCGAGGACACAAAAAAACAAATGGTTCTAGAATTACGGAAGTTAGACCGTGAACGTAAGAAGAGCTTGTTAATGCGTGTTGTTGATGGACTGCTATCTAGATCAGACAACAGCCAACAAGAAGAGATGTCAACTGAAAGCATTGAAGACCACGCTGCACTTGACACTGCAAATAAAGAATACACAACTGGTGGAAAGTGCTTGAGACAAGAAAGAAGTAACAAAGAAGTAGATTCAGTTGACAGAGAAATAGAAGTTGACGAAGAAGAGAAGCCGCCATTGTTTCCAGCCAAATGTAGACAACGAAGAAGCGGAATCGTGATGGTTACAAATGTGGGAGAACTAGGTCTACCCAACTTTGGTTTTGAACATGAAGGAAGAGAAGAAATAGAGGAAGAATGCACCAGTGATACGTCAAGCCTTCGAAGGCAAAAACGGTCTGTCACTTTCAACTTTTCGGAATTTCCTGTCCAACCATTAATGAACGGGGATGGGGGAAAATATGTGGAACTTAATGCGCCCGTTGAGAGGTGGCCGACCGTCACGGAAAGAGAAAAAGAAGGCGACTGTATTGAGAGCGGCGGTAATCCTCCAGCTTCAGAAGATAAACAAGAAGTGCTTGATCTTTCTGTTTCATCACCAATTCGTCCAGCTAAGAAAAGACGTCCTAAAACAATCAGACACTGGCTGAGAGATCCAAATTTCTATAAGGTTTGTCTATCTTTTGCGTTTGTTTTAATTAAAAATGGTAACTTTACATTTTCGCACAATATGAGAAACAGAATGATAGTTTTTTTATGCAAAAACACCAATAATTCAGTCTACTCATGATGAATATGTCATTCAGCTGGGAGGTCACGGTATAGTGAAAAACTGCGTTGCAAGTCATGTTTTGTTTAGCAATGTAATGTAGTGACTGTTAGTATAGGTAAGAAATAAGTACCAGTGATTAATTCAATGAGTATAATAATGTTATAAGTTGAATAATGAAAGTAGAGTAAAGTGATGCAAGCTTAGTTCTGTAAAAGTGTTCCCTTAAGTTTATTAAGCATCGAGACCGAGGTCTTGAAAATGCGATCCGTGACCGCGGGTCTCGAGCAACGTTTTAAAGTCCGAGGTCTCAGTGTTTCACTATAAAGAACGACCCTAAGCCGGTGACCCTAAGACCCTAAGCTGAGAGACAATGTCACTAATAGATGTATTTATTGGTGTCGTCTCCAGGTAGCGATTATCTTCACATGTTCACGCCTTGTAAGAAACACAGTTTTCGCATATTTACCGCTGTTTCTCACAGAAAGACTACAATTTGCAAAGGTAAATATTGTATCAGTTTCTACCATTTTATTTCCTATATTGTATACTTTTCGTTTGGGGAGGACAGTTGTCTTAAAATTCCTCCAGGGTTTTTATTAGCAGAAGCAAGTATCCATTGCCTTACATGTTTTAAAATGCAATATTTTCAACTTGCATTACACTTTTTAATCTACTCTCTTTCTTCTATTTTAACATTTTTGCCGTCCCCCAAGAATTGAAATAGACATTCGAACCGGCAAATGAGTACATTTTGACACTTATCAACATATTGCCACAAACATGCATTAAAAAGATATGACTTTTATATTCGTACTGCATTTGACAAGGGTAGATAAAGACTTGTGAAATACATTAAAGTGTATATGACATGAAAAACATTTTCTGCTTATTTGAAAGGCCTTTCGAAATACAGAGGAATGGTGTTTTTCTTTTCGAAATATTTTCATTCGTTTCAGAGATATTGACATTTTTGTAATATGCAAATTATATCCGTGATGATGTCATAAGATTGGCAACTAAAAAATGGTAACGTACTGAATAAAACATATCTCTAGAAATATTGAAGCAGTGTTCTTGAAACTTGGCACCACAAATGTGCATATATTTTCATGTGATATACACTTGAAGTAATCGGGGTGGGGGGGGGGGGCAGCAATATGTAACTCCTTACTTTCAGGAATATTACGCATGCATATATGGATTGAATATAACTTAACTTTCGATTCAGTAAACCATATCCCCTTCATTTATATGATTATTCGTTAAGAACAAGCTAATATGGTAGTTCTAATTAGTTGTCTTATTTTGTCATTGCCATCTAGGAAGCTATTGCCTATTTTCCATTGGTTCTTCTTATTAGTGCAGCTTTCTCGAGCATCTTTTGCAATAAAGTCAACGAGAAGATTGGAAGCAAGGTAACAACATGATGTAAATATCTATTACAATTGATACCTAACTCTCCCAAGCCAGGACAGTGTCTGAAATTAAACATCCAGCATCTGCCATGGCTATAGGTGTATTATTACTACAACTGCGTGGAATAGTAGTCAATTGCATGTCGTTCACTCCATGGTATTTTACCCAT
>OMLO01003648.1_pt1 | contig 12709 bp, 17 predicted proteins | sample 1674811 | NCBI WGS metagenome assembly OMLO01 (sample SAMN06265003, study PRJEB25207) | coral metagenome | isolation source: Coral host | place: Mexico:La Bocana,Puerto Morelos, Mexico | collected 2008-11-13
TTGGTCCTCACTGTTGGAATCCTCAGACTCTTCGTCATCTGACAGTTGGAAGTTCTTGAGGTACTCCTGAGGCCTGGGACTGTAACGAAACATACATATGTTCATATATATATATTTGGCATGCACACTATTGCTTTGTATGATACATGCTGGGGAGTGTGCTTCATCTTCTTCTGCTTTTTCTTCGGGTCATCATCCTTCTCATCCTTGTTCTTCTTTTCATCCTTCTCTTTCTTACTCTTGCGTTTCTTCTCATCCTTCTCTTTCTTACTCTTCTCTTCTTCCTTTGTCTTCTTCTCGTCTTTTTCGCTTTTTGGCTTAGACTTTGGTTCTTTGGCTTCTTCCTTCTTTTTCTTGTCATCCTCTTTTGACTTCTTCGGTTCTTTGACTTCGTCCTTGTTTTTCTTTTCATCCTCTTTTGACTTCTTTGGTTCTTTGGCTTCTTCCTTCTTTTTCTTGTCATCTTCTTTTGGCTTCTTTGCAGATTTGCCTTCATCCTTGACTTTCGGTTCATCATCCTTTAACTTCTTGACATCCTTGCCTTCCTTGCCTTTCTTACTCTTCTCTTCATCCTTTGGCTTCTCGGTATCATCAGGATTCGTCTCAACTGGCGGAGTCTTGGCCTTACTTTTCTTTTTTGGTGTTGCCTCAATTTCTTCTTTCACAGCAGGAAGCTTTTCAATCCTTGACGCAGGGCGTTTCACCGTACTCTTTGCTTTTGCTTTGGCCTTGGCTTTACCCTTTGCTTTGGCAGCAGCTTTGGCCTTAGCAGAGGCGGCCTTGGCCTTTGCTTTTGCCTTTGGTTTCGGTGGTGTTTCTGGTTCAGCATCAGCTTCTTCACTGTGATCCACTGTAGGATCTTCAGTATCCTTCTTGCCTTCCTCATCAGGCATTTCAGGAGGTTCTATAACATCAGACGTTTTTACCTCAGGTTTGTCTTCCTCAGACATTTGTTAGAGCAAGCTCTAGGGCAGCTACCTTGATAAAGATAAAATTGCTTCGAATGCATATTGGATCAATATTATTCATGCGTCGAAAAGCTTCAAAACTCTCATGAAACAAATCCTTTGCAACACAACTCTGCAAACTCTCAGAACTCTCCAAGAACAAATCCTCAGTCTCAGAAAGAAACATTCAAGCCCTAAATAATAGAACTCTCTTTTAAGAAATCTTTCAAACACAATATATCATAATTAAAACCGATCCCAACCATCAGTATAAACCACTAGAACTCGTTCACAGGCAATCCCCAAACCCAATATATCATAATTAAAACCCTTCAGACCTTCACAACCCTCTCAAACGTTCTGCAAACTCTCAGAACTCTCCAAGAACAAATCCTCAGTCTCAGAAAGAAACATTCAAGCCATAAATAATAGAACTCTCTTTTAAGAAATCTTTCAAACACAATATATCATAATTAAAACCGATCCCAACCATCACAGCTCTCTCAAACGGTACTAAGTCCCAAAAATGTATGATCCAGTATAAACCACTAGAACTCGTTCACAGGCAATCCCCAAACCCAATATATCATAATTAAAACCCTTCAGACCTTCACAACCCTCTCAAACGTTATTAACTCTCAAAAAATGTACGATCCAGAATAAACTATCAGAACGCTTTCCCCGAAATCCTTCAAACCCAATATATCACAATTGAAACCATTCAAACCTTCACAGCTGGTGAAAAAAACATCCTAACTCTCCAAAAAAAAAGTTAAACCTATATATTCACCACTAGCAGTCTTTCACAAGAAACTTTCCAATTCCAATATCTCATAATTCGTACCCTTCAAGCTTTCATTACTCTTTCACACAATCCAATCAGACTACTCTCTCCCAAGTATGTCATGTGTTTTCAGTGAGCTGCCAGCTCTCACGACTCTCTTGATCTATATAGTGCAAACCGCAGCTGTGAGACATACTTTTCACAATGCAATGTGCTTTCAATTCGAAGCGTCATTCGCGAAGACAAATGTGAGCTAGGGTTGCATGAAGCTCTCAAGGTTTATAGGGTAGGTTGGTTTAATGACATTATTTCAGCAAATCAAAACCCAGGAACGCTTGAAACATACAAAACATTGACTAGATTTGGGCTGCTAAATTCCCCAAAGCAGCTATCAGCTGTGCAGTTTGCTGTGTAGTTTCGAAACTCAAAAGTACATAGCTGTGAAGTTTGCTATGTAGTTTCAAAAAATAAAAGTACACAGCTGTGTACTTTACTGTGTAGTTTCAAATGTTCAAACTACACAGCTGTGTAGTTTACTGTGTAGTTTTGGTATCCAAACTACACAGCTGTGTACTTTACTATGTAGTTTTGGTATCCAAACTACACAGCTGTGAAGTTTACAATGGTCAAAGTACATAGCTATGTACTTTGATGTGTAGTTTTGGTGGTAAAGTACATAGCTGTGTAGTTTACTATGTAGTTTCAAAAACAAAAGTACATAGCTGTGTACTTTACTGTGTAGTTTCAAAAAATAAAAATACATAGCTGTGTACTTTGCTGTGTAGTTTCAAACCTCCAAACTACACAGCTATGTAGTTTACTATGTAGTTTCAAAAGACCATCACCCAAAAAAAAAATATTTAGTATGCAGTTTTGGAACAAAAAAACATACGGATACACATCATGTTTGTAAAATTTGTGAGGCAGGCCAAGGTAGATATATTATATTTCTGACTCACATTCGTCAAGTGAATTTGCATTCAGCTCTTAAGGTTGATGACGCAACTTGCATACTGCACTGGTGTCTTTTCACCTGGCAATATATGCACGTTGAAAAAGCATTTGCACTAATTATATACATATCAACATCTGAGCATTGTTCAAAACCTTTGGATTATATAAGGGATTAGGCTATACCCGTAGAGGGAGATGGGTGGTGTAATCTTTGAAGTGCTTTCATATATTCGTGAGAGACTTTGAGAGTTAGGAGAGTGTTTGCTTTGATAGTAAAAAAAATGGATCTGCGGATATGTGAGAGATTTTGAGGGTTAAATGGGGTGTGGAACGTTGCTCATCTGCGGTGAAATCTACGAATAGAAAATGTGTTGTGGCTGCCAAGATCTCCTCTTTGACCTGAGCAACATTGCAGCGAAAGTGGATAGAAAGGATTCAGGAAACACTGTAACATGACTAATCATTTTTCATCATCTCTCTTAAGAGCCAAACATGTCAGTATACTGCTTCCAGAATATATGCATGTTGTTTTCATTCCAAAGCCTGAGGAAAGACCATCAGATTCACCTGCGTCATTTGCATCACCTGCGTCAAATATATATATATATATGTGAAGAAACCTCCTGACTCTCACAACTCTCAGAAGAATCATTTCGATGCCTGTATTGTTGACAACTTGAAAATTGATGAACTTGTCTATCAAAACTTTCACCAAACTCTCAATCTCTAGCTCCTGGAGATTCCAAATCCATAGTTGCCGCAGTGGTAACGTGGCCTCAAAATATAAGTATACGTGTTGTGGTTTGATGGATATATGGCTAAATCTGTCGATATTTATTTTCACGAATTGAGCACCTTGATGGATTTCAAGCTCCGGATCACCTTCACATAGATGGCTTTATTTTGTAATATCTACATGGAACACTGAAAGCTGCCAAGCTCATTTTTTTTTGCCTCAAAACCTATGCAGTACATGCATACTTTGTACGACCTGCAGCTGGAGCGGTACCCTCATCTTCAGAGGCAACCTTATCGAACGAATCGATTCGAAATTCTCTCACAACATACATATGCACTCTTAACATTCAAACCTTGAACTATCAAAAAAAATACGCTCCAAACCGGTCGCTGATCCTCTGGAGGAGCTTGTTTTTTAGCACCTTTCAAGATAGGGAAGAACACCACTATCATAAAAAGATGTACAGTAATCCACAGGATCTTGAATGCCTTAAGACTGGTGGGAGAGTAAGGTAGTACAAGTTCTGGATCACACACAAAACAAGTGAAGTATCATGAATCCAACTATAGAAAGTTCCAGTACCTAGATGGACAGGATGAGATATCATTCTGTCAGTTTAAACATATATTGTAGTGTCATATATGCCTTATGTTTTTCAGCTCTGCCAAAGCATGAACAGAAAAATATGTCATACCCATGTAGCCGTAAACCGCATGGCTGCAAGTGCCTGCTGCAATCACAGATGACGGCACAGGAAGAGGCGGTCTGTCGAATCCTTCCAAAACAATTCTTCATTATATATATGTATATAGTTTTTTCATTCAAACATAACATATGCTTGTGCAGGCCTGACATGCGTTTGCATTCATACTCCTCAGCTTTCTTTTCGTACTCATCCACCTTTGAACCTTCGCCTGACAATAGATATGTACATTTTTAGAAAAAATCTCTCATGACTCTCCAAGAAATCATTGTAGATTTAAATACAACTATAGAGAAACTCTCACAAGTTTAAAGTGTGGAGGCCTGGAGGACTAGTCATGACGTTCAGAAGGTGCGCTCGAGCTTCAGGATAGCTCTTTCCACTGTGTAGATAACCTGGCATATTAGGCGTACTGAATGATTGGAACTTATAAACTCATAATCTCTCACAACTCTCCAAACTATTACAAAATGTGTGACAAACCACCTGGGATTTCAGATCCAGTGCTCTTTGCTTTGGCAAGCTCCAACATTGTGGGGCGACCATCCAAACGCTTGGATTCTATGTTTTTCAACATTTCCAATCTTAATTGCTCTTGCTTCTTGAAAGCTTCACTTTCAGCGTAGCCGGGTCGCCACAATGCTTTTGGTCCACTGCCTAAGCAAAGACTTTCTAAAACCTCTTACAATTAGTTTTGGTGCAGGCAGAAGAGATTTTGTCAAAAACAACCTTCGGGTGAATGGAACATCAACTAAAGTTACTGTATAGTGTCTCCTGATTTACATACTATGATAAATATCTCTCCTGACTCTCTAAACTCTCAAATGATTGACAGGTGTAGTGAATGGAAAACAAACAACACAACAGCAACACTATCAAGGACCGCTACGGTCATCACCTTCATCTTTGTCTTTTTTTCAGGAACAGCACCTTATTGCCAGAACTCTGTAAGCTATGAAAAACGTTTTGGTGTAGCGCATGGAAAACAAACACGCAACAGTCTTTTTATCAAGGACTGCTACTCTTTTCACCTTTGGCTTTTTTTGCTGGGCCAGCACCTTGCCAGGACCATCTAAACGCTCTCACAAAAAACTTTTGGTGTAGTGAATGGAAAACAAACCAGCAACAGCAACAACCTGACACTAGGCCTTCACTCTCGGGAGCATCCGGTCTTTTTGAAGGACGAGCACCTATAGCAACGCTTTTCTGAATGAACCAACAACAACAACAACAACAACAACAACAACAACAACAACAACAACATCCCAGTGGACCTCCAGTATCGGCAGCTTTGGCCTTTTTTGAAGGAGGACCTTGCCAGGACTCTCTGAATGGAACATCAACAAAACGTTCCTGCACAGTGTCCCCTGATTCTTGAAACTTTGACAATACATAGATTTGGCAAAGTGATTTGGGCTTAAAATAAAACATACTCTATCTCTCCTGACTCTCTAAACTCTCACAAAGAACATTTCACTTGAATTGGGCCTTCGGTGTGAACACTTTCACCTTTTGGTTCTGCATCCTTTGGTACATCCTTTGGTGCATCCATTGGTGCATCCTTTGGTGGACCTACATCACAAACAAGCAGAGCATCAACATATGTATTACATGACAGAACTTCGAGCCTTTCAGCCATTTTTCTGTCATATAGTTGAGAGCACTCTCAGGTGAATGTCGTGGTCGACCTGGTGAATGTGGATCATTGATATAAATATAAAAGAAATAAGATCTGAACAAATATGTACTGGAAAGATCTGCAAGACATATGTAAAGTCATGTCCACCTCCAGCAACAGAAGAAGAAGATTTAGACGCAGCAGCAGTAGCACGACCTGAATATATATATATATATATGCGATACATATATATATATATAGTCGGAGTATATATTGCAGTTAATGTGGTAAAAACTATAAGGCTCGAACCGCTTTCCCACCCGGGTGGCGGGTGGTCTGGGGGCTTTGGCTTTTTTTTTGGAGGTACCACTTTGGGCACATGTGCCTTTTTTGGTGGTGTTTTTGGTGGTGTTTTTGGTGCTTGTGGTGGTTTAACCACTTGTGTTTGTGGGGAAGTTGTTGGTGCTTGTGGTTTCGCAACTGCTGGTGTTTGTGGTGCTGTGCTTGGTTTTGCTTGTGGTGTCACAACTGCTGTTGTTTGTAGTGCTGTGCTTGGTTTTGCTTGTGGTGGTGGTGAAGTTGCTGTTGCTTGTGGTGTCACAACTGGTGTTCGTACTGCAGTGTTTGGTGTTTGTTGCTGTACCAGTGGTGGTGGTCGAGGATGTGGTAGTATTGGTGCTGGTGGAAATGCTGGTGGTGGTGGTGGTGCTGGTGGAAATGCTGGTGGTGCTGGTGGAAATGCTGGTGCTGGTGCTGGTGGATATGCTGGTGCTGGTGGTGGTGGATATGCTGGTGCTGGTGGTGGCGCTGGTGGATATGCTGGTATATATTGTGGAAATGCTGGTGCTGGTCCAGGTCCTTTGAAAGTATGCAGGTGTGGCGCAGAACTCTTTCCTTATTGGGCAAGTCAGTGAACAAATCAAAAACCTCTCCTGACTCTCACAGCTCTCAGTTAAGCAAAGATTTGAAAGCAAGCATAGATGGTTGATGAAACAATTCAAACTCTCAAACTAACCAAATTTCCGAAGAAAAACTTATGTACTCCAGTCCAAAAAATATGTGTAACTTAAAACATATTTCTCTAAAAGCTGCGATGGGGCGTAATCACTGCGTCTGGGGCCAACCTTTGGAGCACCTGGCGGTCAAAATTTATATGTTTGAAATACAGTTAACTAGAGCGCTGAGATCCAGCCTGCTGCAACAGCTGCAGGTTTGCAGATGTACCTGAGTATCAAAACATATTTGGTACATAAGACTATACCTTCATGAACTGTATTTGGTGAACTATGTATGGGATAAGTTGCTTATCGCCATCGTAGGTAAGTGCTGCCTTCGATGGCAATTCACAATTGCACCACCCAGCTCGAAGCTCAGCATCCTTTGTGTATAGCCAGGTGGAATATTTACAGCGTACCATTGCAGTTCCTCCATGGCTTACAACCAAAGTGTAAAAAATATATACAAATATATGTTGCTATGATCCATATTGATGTAGATGTTTGTCAACTTTTCATAATGCTTTGCTACAATCTTCTTTGGGTTGTCCAACCTCGATCAGAGTTATACCCATTTACTTTGTCATTTCACCCATGCAGTACGTTTCTTATACATGGTGATCTTCGTAGGGTTTTGTTAGCTTTCAGCCTTTTGTGATGTTGATACGTCTGCGGATATGTACAATGTCTCAGAACTCAAGGGCCCTGAATCAAATTGTGACAATATGAACCTTAAACTCTCACAACACTATCAAGTAATCTCTCACAACCTTCAATCTAAGAAACATTTCCAACATATTTCAAACATGATCATGACATCAAAACCCTTTGCTTTGCAAACCCCCTTGCTATATTTTTTGGTGCTGCTTCACATCGTGTCAAAGTCACACATCAATGGAAATCATGCGATCACACACATCCAAACCTTGACATGATTGAAAAAACAAACTCGTCGATCTAGATCCGGCCGCACTGCAAGTATAGCACCCAACCAAACTAAATTGGTATATATTTCTTGACTATGAATTCTTCGAAAACGAGAACATCATCGATGAAAGTGTTAAACATATACTTTGTTGAAAAACAATATATCAATATATGTCATATTTTGGAATCACCATACGCTGCCGTACGTAGCCTAAGCGGCCGGCACCTAGGAACATATATATGATTCTCAATTGGAATCATCACTCATGGCATCATAGTCTACACGCATGCGGGCGAGCTCATTCATATAGCCCATAGGAGAACGGCCTTTTGGTACCTTTCTCCATCGATCAACATAGTAAATCCATCCTAAGCGCATCATTTGGTCTTCAAGATAGGTATGCCATAAAGTGTCTGGAGTTGCATAATGGCTCTTGTTGTACAACGCCATGTCCTTCCACAACTGCCAAATTTGGGAGCATCGAGTGTGAGACCGATCATCCATACGCATTTCAGTGTCACTCGGGTCATCCACATCACTGCCCAATACGACCTGAACAAAATATAAATGTTATATATATATATATAGGAGAGGATATATGTATATAGATATATATATATATACAATGTAAAAGAGAGTTTGAAAATACTTTTCCAGCCTGGGGATCTTCACGAAATGTCGTCTTTGCGGGTTTTTTCTGCACACCATTCTTTGCAGAAGGCTTATGCATCGAAGATGCTGGCTTCTTCACGGCATTCCGTGCAGAAGGCTTACGCGTCGACGATGCTGGCTTACGCATAGTCTTCTGGGGCATGGCAACCTATAGGTATAATGAACGTGCTTTTCCAGTGGGTGTAAGCTTCGAATTGCTGCAGAAAAAAATCCAGGCATGGTATTTGAAATATTGTGCTAAGTTTGCAGGTGCGTGGTTCAACGTTCAACACCAAAGCTTAGCAGCTTAGTTGCATACTGCAAGTATAAACATGAATCGCACTTTTTTCACCTATATACCCGCCAAGCTGTATAAATCTATTTTCACTTGCTACCGTCACCGAGCCAGTCAATTAAGTCAAAGCACATATTGAGTAGCATATGTTTCCATCTTGGCTTGGTGACACTTCAGTCCACGTCACGTACTAACTTTGAAACTTCATCATCAACGAATTGCCGCACACTAGTCTCATCGAGTGTATTGTTGATTATGTTGGCAATTGCCGTTTTGGCAATGTTTCGCAGGTCGTTTTCGTCAAAGCCTTTTCCCCCAAACTGAAACAGTTGTTTTTTTGCTCCACCATAGTTTTGCCGAATGGCGCACTTACCACTAGGTCTATAAAATAGAACTAAGTAAGGCTGTCGTTCTCCTGAGCTTTGCTTTGATAAGCTTTTCGCCGCAGGCTTCTTCATACATTCGTCCTTCTTAATACCTTTTCCTTCTGTTGCAAGAGCTGCAGGCTTCTTCATTGCAAGAGCTGGTTTCTTCTTCGGCTTGGAGTCATCTATAGTTTTTTTCCATCTTTTTCTGTGGGCTCGTCAGAGGAACTGGAAATGCTGCATATAGAATCCTCAAAAAAACATATAGGCGTTGGCAAAAAGATTTTTTGAAATAGTGACAATTGAGAACAAATCGAAAGGTCATAAACGTTCACATTATCAATCCATAAAATATACACTTAAAGTATCATAACTTCTATATCGTATCCTCAATTGCAATATTTGTATTTATGTAGTGAATCCTAGATCCTCTCCATCCATATGATACTATAGAACCTCTCCTAACTCTCATAACTCTCAAAGTCTTCAAATCAACTCTCAGGAAAAACTCCAAGACCTGGTGTCCAAACTCTCATATCACACATCCATAAGATATAACGATATCGGCTTGGATATATTGTATTTTCCCTTTGGAATTTGTATGTATCCTCTCCATCCATATGATACTATAGAAATGTCTCCTATAACTCTCAAACGCTCACAACATCCATCCAAAGAATATAACGATATCGGCTTGGATATATTGTATTGTCCCTTGGACTTTGCATGTATCCTCACGATCCATATGGTGCCCTCCTGGGAACTAACATATCCCCTTTTCAAGGCCTTTTTAAGATTATTTTCCTTTTACCCAGGTGGGATATGTTAGTTCCGTGGAGAGAATTAAAGAAGCTCTCCTAACTCTCATAACTCTCAAAATCTTCAAATCAACTCTCACGAAAAACTCCAATAAACTCTTGTGTCCAAACTCTCACATCACCCATCCGTAAAATATAACGATATCGGATTGCATTTCTGTGGAATTTGTATGTATCCTCTCCATCCATATGGTATCCTCCTGGGAACTAACATATACCGTTTTCAATGCCTTTTTAAGACTATTTTCCTTTTACCCAGGTGGGATATGTTAGTTCCCTGGAGGGTATATAATAAAGAACCTCTCCTAACTTTCATAACTCTCAAAAGCCTCATCACAAGCTCAAAACTTTCAAAAGGAACACCACAAGCAACTAATAGACATATACATTTCCATAGAATCAAAATCTACATATTTACACAAAACTCGGTGTCAAAACAATCCATCACAATCAACCATATAACCTCCTCAAATTCAACAGGATAGATCCCCAATAAAGCAAAATATTTGTACTATAGACATACATGTAGTCCTCCGTACTGCTTTCTTTCACCTTTTCCTTTTTCAACACTTGACTCAAAAGTTCTTCGTCTTCATCCCTTTGGGGTTTTGCGGCTTCTTCTTCTTTTTGGATGCGTGTCTCCTAGCATTCAAATGTACAAAAATACATGCATGTATATATATATTGATATTTATATTTATATGCATGCAAACCATGATGAATTAGAAGAAATGGACACGTATGATTTAAACAAAATCCTCTGCGGCTGGCCGGGATGATGAGCTTGCCTCAATTTTTTTGGAGATGCGTAGTACGTTTCTTTTATAGCAGTTATCCGTTTAGATATGTTTCATAAGCTCACCACTTCCTGGTTGGCAAAGGCCACGAAGTCAGGAAGATCCTCCTGAGTTGCCACCTGAAAAACAATTCAAAGATATGATTATTGTGTCTATATATACTAATTTGTTGCCCCACCTGATTTTGCTCATTTGATGATATAGGAAGACTTAAAGTATCCTTGTACTTTACCAGTTTCATCAAGTCTTTCATGCATTCAGCTTGCTCTGCTGTGGCTTGACGAAGGGCTCGGTCCAGCCTCATGAAACAATTTCAGTGCATACATTAAAATCACAACAGTTTTTGGAGAATGATTCGAATTAGTATATGCCGCAGATCCATTTTTTTTACTATCAAAGCAAACACTCTCCTAACTCTCAAAGTCTCTCACGTATATGAAAGCACTTCAAAGATTACACCATATATACATTTGAAATATGGTTTTTGGTTCCATTCCAAGGCACTGTTCAATTGCAGTACACATCCGCAATTTGGCCATACATTGTCGAATACGTTCACTTATGAGCTCAGCATCATGCAAGTCAAACTTGGCTTTGGATGTTATATCACCCTTAGCATTGATCGACACCAAGGCTTGATCCAGTTTTTTACCGGGAACAGCTGTATTTGGACATAGCCTCAATAGTTTTGTAAATATAGGTTTGGCTGCTACCAGTACAGCCAAGGCCGTCGACGGAGCTGACCGCCAGGTCAGCCCCGTCTTGACAGCCAGGTCTAATATTTTGCATTCTAAATTTCTTCCTGAGGAATGCATACCACAGTCTATAGCCTCTTCGATAGAAGCCACGGACACACCTGCAGCCACATCGAACACATATGTCGAATTTCAGACTGGTGTATCTAAATGCCCGCTGCCTGGGTCAGCACTTATGCGGCCTTTGGATTCGCTTCGAAGCAAATTAGCCATTGGACCCTGTAGATATGTAGCTTCACAGAAAAAACATATATATGTTGACCATATAGCTGTTACATATATTGGCTGGTTTATTCTAATGGGTTGATGCAGAAATATATGTTTTGAGCACAAGAAGCTGCGCCACACGATGGCGTGGAATCTTTCAAACAACTCAGCTGACGCAAGCTCTCAAAAGCATCAAAGCTCTCACAAATTGCAAGTTATACACAACAATTTACAAAGCAGAAACTCGAAAGTCAAATTAACTTCTTGCAGCAATCAAGGACTCCAAAGCTTTTCAAGTCCACCAATCAACTTTAAGTCGAAACCGTTCCTATAATCCCTCGATGAGTGGAAAAGTGTGGTCCTTGAATGTGATATTAGCAAAAAAACGTAAACATATATGTTTTCAATTGTTCATGAATTAAGTGATCATATTTGATTATTGAATGATAAATTTGGAGAATATATTTTCAGTTGTACAGTTAATTAATAACTTTTGACTTGAAAAACCTCAATTGGAGTTGATTTTTACCATGCAGTCAACAAAACTAGCTCGGTCTTGACATATAGCATGTACATCCCAAGGATTCAACCTGTTTTCCATGGACACTATATAATCTCCGATGCGCACGAATTGAGATTCGAATTAAACCTGCAAGCAGCATATGGAAATAGAATTTCGAATTAAACCTGCAGCGTACCAAATTGATAAATGTAATTTATTGGCTCGCTTCACCGCTAACTTCTTCACACTTGCTATTTTCGCTTTGAATTTCAACCACAATCTCAACTTTTTGATTTTGTACAACCTCATCAGGAGGGCTCAGCAAATACTGCGAATCCAACGTTTCATCCAGTTCCCAGCCAATATACTTGTCAGTGCCCCAAGCTGCCAGCCCATTCACCAGTTTACGCCGTTTGCCTTCCCTTTCCACAATGTGCTCCATGGCTCGAATATTTTGCCAGGTTTGAGTTCAAAATCTGCAAAAACAAATCTGCAGCTGCAGCAATCATCTCAACATGATTGAATTCAGACAAGAAAAATCTAACCTCCTAACTCTCAAAACTCTCACATATTGCATGCGCAAATCAAAGAAACATATATAAAATGAATTTTATCATCGAATTTTAACTATTTTTTGATGATAAATTTTGT
>OMLO01003649.1_pt1 | contig 12709 bp, 10 predicted proteins | sample 1674811 | NCBI WGS metagenome assembly OMLO01 (sample SAMN06265003, study PRJEB25207) | coral metagenome | isolation source: Coral host | place: Mexico:La Bocana,Puerto Morelos, Mexico | collected 2008-11-13
ATCATCCATTTTAATAGGGTTTTCCATTATAAACCATCCATTTTGGGGTACCCCTATTTTTGGAAACACCCATGTGTTCCCCTCTTGTACCGCAGGAGTTATCGCTTCATCTGGACATCCCCGACATCCAGTGCTGAGGCCACGTTGTGCACGCATTCCACCGCCGGAATGGCAATCTGTTGGAGATGTGGCCTTGGGGTCAAGGCGGCAACAAATAGCGCATCAAATGGCGGGGGAGTTCCCTGCTATTGTTACAAGGTGGGCCCAAAACCAGCTATAAGTGCAGTTATAAGTCCTATAAATGGCCTTATAGATGGTTAATTGGGATGATAATCCTATTTGTAAGGGTTATAACCCCATTTATAACTGCTACGGGCCCACCTTGTACCCTTTCATTCAGAATGAAGTCATGTGAAGTTTCGGAAAAGAAAACATCTAATCCAGATTCAGATTTAGGATTTAGGAAGCTGTTCCATTTTTGGTCATGGGATATGACCCTTTCAAATGGGTGACAACGTTTGGAAATACAAGTACAGCTCTGACGAATATAGCCAGACTACAGCATGCCAGGAATGCCAGGAAAATTGAAGATGTGTCCTCTTGACTAGAAAAATATTGGATAGGTCCGAACTTGGTAGAAGCCTGGAAGTAAGTTGTTTTATTCCAGCATATTCCAGCATTCTACTGACAAATTTCGTTCAAATACGTAGATCTGGGGAAATGTGTAATTTCAAAGCCTGAATTCAGGGCATTTTGGGAGGATTCCCTTACAATCACCACCGTTTGCGGTGACCAACCGGCAGTGAATGGTCTCCAGAATTTGCCCAGTAATAGATTCGCTTGTTGAAAATGGATATTCCTCTCACAAACTGTTGGAGGAAATCCACCACCTGGGATGTGTAAAACCCTGTAAATAATAGGATAAACTACCAACCTCAACTGGTTTTCTCGCCGGATTTCTGAACCATCAAAAGTAGGAACAATGAAAAAATCTTCAACTTTCGGATTTCCTCTTCCTTTTCGGAAATTTGCTTCACCCACACACAATTCGGAGTTGAGAAAGTAATTTCTGTAGATATATGTCTGCAAATAACAATACATATACAAAAAACAATGTTCAACATGTATGATGTATAAATATCAAGTTGAACAAAAAAGCTTCACCGCCTTTTATCATCCAACTTCAAGACAAAGAAATTCACCCCTAACCTTCCCTCAGACTCAGCTCCCTAACAGTGCCAAATATTCGAAGGTGTCAGGAGAAGGAAAACCCGGCAAGGAGTCGCCTGTGGTTTTGATCGGTGGGAAAAAAAACACGGTAGTTGCGTTAAAAGATTTGGTGGTAATCTGGTTGGTGGTTGAACCAACCCTCTTGAAAAATATGTTGGTCAAAACGGGTTCATCTTCTCCAGGTATGGGTGAAAATAATAAAAAATTGAAACCATGAACCTAGTAATTTAATAAATACAATCTGCCCTAAATATCTGCTGTTTGGATGATGTGCGGTTTGGATAGGTGGGATCTTGTACCTTGAGTATCCCAAAGCCCCTCAAGCCACTAGCTACTTTGAGATCCCAGACCCTGCTATATAGGTTCAAACCCAGTGATCCTTCCGGCGGCTATTTTTTGGGAACCCCCCAAAAATAGTGACTTTGGGATGATAAAACTGATGGTTTCCAAATTGGGTGATCGCACTTTTTACAAAGGATCATCGTCTTTTTGGCGCGTTTCTTTTTCTTGAACCCACTGACAAAGGTGTATCGCGAATCCATTTAGGAATCCATTTCCATCCAAGGTGATCAAAAAGTAATGATACAAAGTGGGCACCGTCACCAGTTGTAAGTGGAGTTTTTACCCCTATAAATGGCCTTGTAGATGGTAACTAGCGTTAAAACCCCTATAAGTGGAGTTATAACCCTACTGTACTTATAACTAGTGACGGGGCACATCTTGTAGGCTTGGGCCGTTTTGGCGTTTTGCATGACGAGTCATTCGAATTTGAAGTATCTGAATCTCTTTCATTGCCCTTTCGGTGACCCCCAAAAAAGGGGGAATCCTGGGACATGTTTCGGATTCCAAGCTATTCATAAGGTGGCCCCAAAAACCAGTTATGAATGTGGTCAAATACTCCCTATAAGTAGGGTGAAATAACCACAGTTACCCATTTATTTTCGGCCATTTATAGGGGTTGGAAGTCCAATCATAATTGGTTCGCTGGTTAGGGCGCATCTTGTATGTAGCTTTGGGATGTTTCCATCACACAAAAAAGGTTGAAGTTCCATCATCCGACAAGAAAAGTTCATCTCGCTTAACGGCGGGCATGGCTTTGTATAGGCTTTGGGCATGGGTTGTAGACATTGTGACATTTGACCCTATGCCCATCATCAAACGAAGTGTGTTGAAGATGTATCTTTGAAATTCTTCAGGAGGTCTAGTTGCAAAAACGAATGGATTCATGTCAGAAAAAGTTGTGTCTCAACAGTAGTCCTTCACATAATCTCATGTTTATCATCCACTTCTGTTGAGTTGCTAATCCCTGATTTCACCACAACCAATTTCAAATGAAAAAAAGATCCCATTACATTCTGCAAGCTAGTTAAGTTGGTTCATAGGGGTTCCCATGGTCTAAAAATAAAGTGCAATGCCTTTAACCAGGTGGTTGCATAATCCCCTATATAAACCCAAACAACCAGAGCTTTGTCATTGCTCAAACAGAAATCACATCAGTAGCAAGCTCACCTCGCCCCCTGCCATCACCTCACCACCCTTGCCCCACCTTCATGCATACGAATGGCTCGGTCAATATCATCATCGGTCATCTCCGAAGCTAAGGGAATTTCCACATAATCCGCCTTTCATCCAACTGACGAATCCCAACTGGAAAACCATCCCCTTTCATCACTGTCGGACTGGAGGAGTAAAAAGAAAAACCTGGAGTTTATTACCCCAAATGGCTGAAAAATCACCACGAAGGGGAAGTCTTGAAACCTCAAAAAGCAATGGTTGAAATAATATCGTCCCCACTGGAATGCTCCCAGGTTTGAGATACGATACCTCCCAGGTTTTTCTTGTCTTCTCTAGGGATTCTTGGGGATTCTAACCCATAAATACTCACTATAGAGGGCTTATATAGGGATTTCGCATAGGGGTACGTTGGTAGGGGTACATCCAACTATCCCCTGAACCTCCTACTTTTTGATCCTTTCCCATGTGGAGCTGATGATAATTCACTTGGCACAAAGAAGGTTGTGGATGTCGGATATCACAGCTCCACTGAACTTGGAATTAAGGACCAATGAGTGTTGGTTGGTTTACTTACTAAACGTATACACAAAAGAATCTACCCAACTTTGGGATTCTTTACCCAACTTTGCTTTTCTTTTCAAATCATATAAAACTTCTGTAGATGATCTGTGATCTCACCTCTAGATCTGTAGGCAGCTTTGTAACATAGCCAATAAATAATTACAATTAATTCCTGTACGACCTACCATCTTCTGTCCCCAAAAGACCCAGTCTCATGCTGGTAGCACCGAGGCAGAAGCAGCCCATTAAGCCACTTGGAGCCCCAGCCAGAAAATCGTTCATGATTTGACGCCTGAGGCCAGGGTTGACCTGTGTTTTTACAGGAATTTCAATACTGATGATGGACAAAAATCTGGCTGGCCACTACACATGTTCAACGGGGTATATAGACATATATAGATGTATACAGTATATATATACATATATTATGTATATCTAAATATCTATAGCTGTATATCTATATATCTATAGATGTAAGAATATATGCTCAAATGCTCCGTCCTCCATTACTATTGACCAAAAATCCTGTTTTTCGTTGCAAATGGACCTGCATGACCAGTTGATGTAGTTTTTTCAATGGATATGGGAATGATCATGTGTCTAGAAACAAATGACAAAGGTTCTCCATTTTAGAGAGGCAACAACCTAAGGGAAACGAGTACCCAACTTCCCCAGCAATTTTCCCAGGCCAAGTTGCAAATGAGAGCCACCCGACATGGCATCCCCACCAGGCCTTTGGGACAAGAACCCTGAGAACTAACAGCGAGTTAACTACCCCTGGAAAAAGGCTGGTTGGCTTCAGGTGAATCAAATGTCCGTTTAAAAAAGAATGGGAAGCAACTTTTCAGGAGAATTTTTCGTGAAATTTTTCAGGGAAGGGGGATTAAAGCTTCCAAAGCGAAGTTTTAAGCGAGATATATTGGATGAAATCCTATACCCCTTTTTTTGGGGTGGAAGTTTTATAGCTCACTATGGGAATCCCTATATTGTATAATCACCCACAAAAAAATGGAATATTGGGATACCGATCTCAAATTTCGCTCCACCATCCACTGCAGCTGTTGATATGTTCTTCATGTCGAAAAAAAATCCAAGGCGCAAGTTCGCCATATAGCGCTGCAGCTTCCGGTCGTACTTCCCACCTTTGGCGGGGGGCCCGAAAAAAGAATACACCTCCGAAGACTAGGATGACAATGGAAAATTCGAACCATTTGAAGAAGTATCTACTATTTAAATGTTAGTTTTGGCAGGGGTAGATGGCCGAAACTCCTCCCGTATTGGCAAAAAAAGCGGAAAACATCCGGAACGAATCCTACAAACACACAGCAATTTGTATTAGCGTGAAAAATGTTCATGTTTTTTTTTCGTCTGGAAAAATCCGCCTCCAATAGATCCACTCCGAAGAAGGAATTGATCGGAAAAATCAACATCGTCCCCCAGCACATTGATAGGGTCTAGGGTCTAGCTGCTTGGGGGCAGTAGAAGTGTGAGGTCTTCCATGTGAGGTCTTCCAAGTTTCAACAAATGAAAGTCAAAAAACCAAACATGCTCAGATCTGGCCAGGATTGGAAAAATGTTGCAAAGAGATAGTTCCCTTTAGATTGGTGATGAACCAGCAGAAGATTCATGATGTTCATCACCACACTTCAGCAAATGCATGAATTAAAAGATAGAAATCAAATCTCTTGGAAATACTGTTGGAAGAAATCCTACACTAGTTGAGGTTGGTAGTTCATCCCATTGATTTTTTCATCCCAAGTGGTGCAGGAGATTTGTTGCATCAACAAACCGAGGTCACAGTCTCTTTGCTCACACTTCTTTTCGAAGGCGTTTCACGGGCTTTCCCCCCCTTCGTTCGTGGAAAGTCATGACATTCGCAGAGTTTTTCATGTATAGCATCTCCCTTGGCCTTGAAATCAAACAAGATGAGTTTACTCCCCCGAAAAACTAACGAATGACAATGGAAAAACAACCATGAATGAAGATGTATCCCCTATTGAAAATTGTGACCTTCGATTGTCATGTTAGTTTTCTGGGGGGTAGTATTTGATGGTTGCTATCCATTACAACCTAGGATCAAGCTCTGAGATGACTGATACATGTCTTGCACTCCGCATCATAATTCATCCTGAAAACAAATCCATGCTCAATGTCTATACGAAGAATTGCAGGTGTATCTTAACAAAGGGTCCACTTACCTCAGTACCTTGTCACTACAATCGACATCGAAAAATGTCATTTGGCCATGCACTGTTTTGAAAACATGCGTTTTCTGCACGATGCATGTCTCCACCCCCCACACCATGACCACTTCTATACAGTATATATACGTATTTATCTATATTTTCATATGCATATACATGTATATATTATATATACATGTATATACAGTATATACATATAATCATTCATCCTCCAAACCAACAAAAAAATGAGCAGGCTTCACAAGCCCCGCGAAAAATCCCATGAATTTATATGTTCGTTGGCAAAATCGGTCTTCATCCGTGATTTTCGACAGGTTCAGGGCTCCAGGCGAATGGTATTCTTAAACATCTCGCAGTAGTCAGTGACCATCGTCCACCTTTCAGCAACGTTCGGGTACCCTCATGGCATTCCATTGAATCCTGGTTGTTTAATAGGGATCCTTATATTTACCTGGATGAATGTTTGATTTTTAAGTCAAATGTTGGTAAATATACCATACATGGATTCTATGGGTTTTACTGACTGGTTCATGATGGAATACTTACAATGGCTAGTTGTTCATCCCCTACATAAAACAACCAACCAGGGTTTTTTTCTTCTTCACTGCTCACCTGGTGCCCCTTAAATCCTTGATTGATTAGAATGGTAAGCTCCATCTTAGGTCTTTTAGGAATTCTTTCTAATTGGTGGTTGAACCAACCCATGTCGAAAATATCCGTCAAATTGGATCATTTCCCCCAAAGTAGGGTAAAAATAAAAAATCTTTGAAACCACCACCACCTAGCTTTCTAAAAAATAACGAAGGGGCTTCGGATTTCATTCCCCTTCAGTGCCAACTGTCACTTTTTATGGGCTTGGAAAAGTAGCTATCCTTTCCTCTCACTCAGGAACCCTCGCCATGATGCAGTCATCCAAGTGCCCCACATCAACTGTACACGTGCATGATCTTCCACTGGAATGCCACTACCTCGGCTGCAACAACAAAAAAACCAACGGCCCCACGGCAATGAGCTGCGGCCCATTTGCCAAAGGAATCTAAGGGGCCCAAGCGCCCCCAATGCCACCTGGGGGCCCCCGGGTTGAGGGGCTGGGTACCCTTAGATTCCCCATGGTCCATACATCACAGCCAGCTATTACCGCGACATTTCGAGGCCCCCCACCCAGCTCTTCCAAGCGATCTTGAACCGTCCTGACGCTGGGCTGTGGTTCCAGAAAAAATGTGAACCCAGGGTACCCTTCAAAAAGGATACAATGATGGAGCCAGCAGCCCATGGTTTTTGGTGATGGAAATTTGTATCTATATATATATATATACATATGTAAGAATATCTATGTGTATATAATCAAATACTGATTCATTATCACCTCTTCACCCCTACATCTTCCCCTCTGATATCTAGTTTTTCTTCAGAAAAAGAACGTGCGATTCACCTCGATCTTTTTAATCAAAAGAGCACCCTTTTTGCAAAGATGTTGTCAATGGTACTGTTGATGGTTCGTTCGAAATCTGGCGATCACCAGTTGAGGTTGGTAGTTGAAATCCCATTATTTACAGCGTTTGGGATACATCCTTTCGGTGGTTGGGAACCATGGGATTTCTGGACCATCAACAGTGCTACAGCTGCACCAAGACAACAAATTAGTCATCTCAAGTGAAGCAAAATAAAAAAATCAGATGGAGCGCTGCAATCTGCAACACAATTTGCACAGAAATTAAAAATCCATTTGCTTTCCCGATACTTGTCCCAACATGAAACATGTCCCAACCAAAGAGTTTTTGTTGGGGAAGGGGGGTGCCTCAGTTGAATTGGAATATTTTGCCAGTTTGCAAGCAACATTTGGGAAGCCCACTGGAACTTGGGCCTCTTCTTTTCATTAATCTCCTTCTTAATCTCGGGCAGAAAGCCTCTGCTTTTTTGGGAGCCGGTTAGCCGGGTTCATCAGAAGAGGTGCCTTCGCACTTTGCTTAAGCCTTTTGGAATTGGAAAAAAACATGGAGTGTCTCAAGTAGGTTTCAAATACTGGAAGTACAAATGAAGTAACAGAACTATGAAAACCCCATTTGCCATGTTCCACTGCCTTTTTCGGAATGTCACTGCTTTCCAGGAGAAAAAAAAAAGTAAAGTCGGGTCTTGGCAGCGCTTTTGGTGAACCATCTCGTTCAAGAATCGGTTTGACGAAGGTCAGGCATGGGTGTCAACACGTCTCACACCCTGCCGCATCCCAAGAAAAAACTAAGTTTTGAAACTTTCTCTCCTCAGAAAGAGGTGAAAAGTTTGGATATTGCTAGTTCAACAACTGAGACTTGCTTCAATATGGTCTTCTGTGGAAGTGTCGGCTTAGAATCACATGATCAACTCGATGCCCAACAATACTCCATGCTGGGTCTGCCCTTCCAAGATATGTCAAGGCACGCCGGATGTGCTTGAAGAGAATCCTCAGCTTTTGCAGTTTTCAAGCTGCCAATGGCTGGGCAATGGCTGTCACCCTTGTGAGAGGATGATCGTACCCTCCATGCGATCCCAAGTTCATTCTAGCCATAGCATCAAGGGACTATCATGGCTCTTGCTGTATTGTGGTGCCATCCAGGGCGGACAAATTACAATGCTGGCTCAGTGATTGTCAACCCTGGAGTGAAGAAAAAAATCTCCAGAGACTAACTTGTTGGTTGCAAGCCTCTTTGATGCGAGGATAAGATCAAGTCTATATACATCTGTAACTACAGTATATGAGTTTGTGTGATACCCTCCCAGTACTAGTGAGTGGCAGGATTACAACCTTTTTGTTAAGGAAATCCGTTTCAATCAACCTTCACTAGGAGGTGGAATCACCCTCAAGTATAACAACATTCCGCTTGTCCTACAACTTCCCAAAGATCGCAAGAGGTTGCATAGTCCTTCAAACTCTAGGCAACCTCTGACCGAGCAGACCCCAAGCACCAACCAACCCGGGGCAGAAGGGGTACAAATTTGAAACTAAAAAAATGTCCGAGCTTCTGCGTCAGCTTAGTGATGAGAGTATCTGTTCCAACCATACCTGCTCCATTTGACCAATTCTCACGGAGGAATCATGGCATCTCCCAAATCATTGGTCTTTTTATGGTGCCTTCGTCAAATCATTTTGAAAAAATCCCCCCCAAAACTGTGTAGCAAACAGTTACCCTCCCTGAAACTAACAGTTCGCCCCTGGAAATAGGCCTAACCCCCAAAAGGAAACGATCGTATTCTAACCATCCATTTTCAGGCGAACTGCTGTTAATTTCAGGGATGGTAATGGGATATACCCAATAAATAAAAAGGGGATATACCCAATACATACTCACAAATTATATAAGTAAGGTGTATTAATGGGATATTTTGGATTTTTTTTTTTGGAATTTTCCATCTTCCCAAAGTGAGTTTCCTTTTCAAAAGTTCGATGAGTTGCACCTTATTGTGATAGAAACCCATCGTTTGAGGTTGTGCCAAGATACCGGTGATGGTTCGTTCGAAATCCGGCTTGGTAGTTTATCCCCTAGGTCAGTTTTAGGTTCTGAACCGGTTGATGCTTTAGAAATCTAAAACCACTTGAGGTTGGTAGTTGAAATCCCATTATTTGCAAGGTAGGAATACATCCCAGCTGGGATTTGGGATGTCTTCCATCAACAGTATCAACCACTGCTCATGTCTACATCCATGGAATGTCTCCCTTCCAAAATAAAAATCATGCGTGCAAAAAAACCACTGTTAAACAATCCTGGACCTCCGAAAAATCGGATTTCTTCAACCTGCTATAGAAACTCCTTTTATGCTTTTCTTGGCCAGAACAGGACTCTATCTACCGAATCTTCTTATCCCAAAGTTGCCCACCGTTGCCGGCCTTCGAAAAAAAAAAAAAAAACACAGGGGGAAGAAATTGGATCTACTCCCCACCCAGTAACAGTAGCAGATTTAGGTTCATGCCGATACCCTATGAAAAATGTAATAATCCTCATGGTGACTGCTTGCGTGGGCGGGTAGATACAAGGAATAAAGTTTCAAAATCGAGGACCCTGAAAAGTGCTGGAAAATAACCATCAAACATTGGCCCAAAAAAAGCACACTTCAGCTATCGAAAAGTACCACTTTTAGAATGCTAGGTTACAATGTCTTTTTGAGGGGGTCGTTGTCTATGATAGCTACCATGTCAAAATTGATTCACCAAAGCTGTCACTCTTGAGAAATCTTGAGACGTGTTTTTTCCAACCTGAAAGGGAAGTGCTTTGCCCCCCAAAAAAGTGTTGTGGGATCCAAGTGTTGCAGTCCTCAAAGGCATCATCCTCCCAACCCCTAAAAAATAGCGTTTCTAGTTTAATTGTTTGTTTTCCATTTGTCCATCCATTCCAGCTTTATTCATGGTATTTTTGTGTATCCAAGTGAGACACGAAGAAAAACTCTTAGTTTCCATACAACTGGGTAGTTTTTCATCCCCTATATACCCTAAACAACCAAGGTGTTTTTATTGCTCAAGGTCTCATGCATTTTTTGACAACTTCTGCCTACGAGATCGCCTGCCTGGAGGAAGCTTGTTGTAAAGCCGATGGTTGTCAAACCAGTCCCTGACTCAAGGACTGGTAAACACTCCGACAATAGCGACAAAGGGTGTTTGGTTTCCAAAAAAGCCAACGGATTCTTGGTCAAAGAGACGGGGGAATTGCTTTCCCTATCAGCTGGCAAATTTCAGCAGTGAAATATAGTGAAACCGTTCGGAACTTGAGAAGAAAACACATCCAGCCTTTCTTCCTTCAACGAAACCTTCACAGGTTTGTTGTTCGTGATGTCCTGTCGTTTGTCTATGGACTCAAGGAATAAGGAACCAAACGAATTTAAAAATTGCTTTTAATGCATTATAAATACATTCGTTTTTCAAGTGGATGTATTTTTGGTATTTTGGATGACAGAACAACTGTTTTTAGAGATAAGAGGTGGAAGGAGCGAGAGGCATCAAATTCCAATTGTGATCCAACATTGTTTGTGGTCACATGATGGGAAAAAAACACTGAGTACAGTACATCAACATTGTTTGAATCTAGTTTAACCGAAGAACACTTTGGAAACAAGAAATGAATGACTGCGCCAGGACAATCATCGGCCGTTCCCACAATTCTCCTGCTGATTGCGCATCTTGACACCCACATATCCCAAACCTCAAAGACAAACACAATCATCATAACTGTTGAGCAAATATGTTGATATTCAATTCAGAAATATCAACGTTCAATTGGTCTATTCAGAATAATCTGCGGTCCGAGTAACAAATAGAATCAAATAACCCAATATGCACTAAAGGAATCATACATTTGCTACTAAGATGCCATATACTTCAAACAAATTGGTAATCTATATGATTGTTATTCAGTTTGCCACTACCATTGATTTGTTCGGACCTAAATACAAAAAACACTGTACGAAGAAAAATTATATACCTCAGGGTATCTTCTGCACTCATTCATTTTTTTGTCGCGTGTACATATTTGATTTGATTTCATCCACTTTTCCCATGTTTTATTACACGGACCAAACACATGCAAACCTTTCACCAATACCTGGCTTCAACTCACTTTTTGTTTTGCCTTAGCGAGTTCACAACCCAAACGCATCAGAATGTCACACCGGTTCCTGTTGTATACCGTGGTTGGTATTTGTCAGGATGCTCCTTCGTCCACAATGCTACGTTTGTAACACCATTTGTTGGTTTAGCCCATGGTTCATCGATCAAATGGAGCACCCCGGTGTCGCAGACCGCTGCCTCTGGGTTTGCACATCGCCGACCGATGTCACCCACCATGTGACACTCAAAACTCGTCGCCGTAACCTTCTTCCTCACCCTCACCCTCCGCTGTTTCTATACCAACTTCTTCATAGTCTTTCCTGGTTGGTTGAGTTTAACTTCGGAGCTTGTTGCCATGAGCTAGTGATTAAAGCTGAAACACAAAAACACACACAAAAAGAAAAAGGTTTCACAACTGCAGTTGGGTGACTCCAAGGCAGCCAAATCCTCGCGTGCTTCTGAAAACTCACCTTCTTCCATGCCTTCGCCTACATAATGATGGACAAAGGCACGCTTCGAGTACCTTGGCAACAACAACAACAACAACAACAACAACAACAACAACAACCACAACCACAACATCAACAACAACAACAACAACAACAACAACAACAGCAACAGCAACAACAACAACATCAACAACAACAACAACAACAACAACAACAACAACCTACAACCTACAACCTACAACCTACAACCTACAACCTACAACCTACAACAAACAACATTGAGCAAAAACAACAGGCAAACAACAACAAACCGCAATAAACAAAAAAACATCAAGTTCAACAATCAATTGTAGGGTGCTTAAGGGAGGGGTGTTCAAGGGGAGGGAGTAACTGGGGGACCCGGGAAGATTGGGGAACCTTAGGGAAGATTAGGCGGACCGTTTAAGAATCCTATTATTCAGCCACAATCCCAAAATTCCAACCAAACTCCATGTTCTGGATGTTCCACAAGCATGAGGAAGTATGGCTCAAACTTTCCTACAGTAGCCTTCCAATTGTAAACTTTCAGGGTTGGAACTAGATGGGGAAATTGAATGGTAACTCCAAAAATGCACCCATCTTGGAGGATCATGCCAGTTAGCAAATAGCAACTTCAGTTAGTAAGTCCGCTAACTGCAGTTTTTTCTCTTCCAAATGGCCTTTTTATGGCTTGCAAATGGTGGTTGCTAATGACTTACTAACTTGGAAGATGATTCATGGTTGGAAGATGATTCATGTATTTTTTGAAATCTGGTCCCTTTTCAAAATCAACATTCGTAACACATGCCAATCAGCGCTGACGACCAAGTCACTTAACTCCAGGCTCGAAGCGCCAAGTCACTCGACCGGCAGTTGAGGATGGATTTGATGGATGGATGTGATTATTTTGTTCTCGCGCGCGTTTCGACCATTGAATTCACCGATTTTGAGGGCATCAAAATTAATGCAAAATTGTATGTATTCAATATATTTATATACATGGTCAAATTTCAGGAAGTTGCCCCCAAAAAACAGTGCATTGTTTGGGGTTGGTTAATGACCCCCTGGTTGATAGGCAAAGAGTTTTGAAGATTTGCCCTGCAATTTTTAGTTGCCTCCATTGTGATAGGGTTGATGGAAGAAATCCTGCATCACCTGGAATG